>Ga0256404_1000621_pt1 | contig 92115 bp, 77 predicted proteins | sample RumenRJG_01DNA_FD_185990 | JGI IMG/M metagenome (GOLD analysis project Ga0256404, IMG submission 185990) | Bovine rumen microbial communities from Lethbridge, Alberta, Canada - RJG_01 | ecosystem: Host-associated > Mammals > Digestive system > Stomach > Rumen | place: Canada: Alberta | collected... | reverse complement strand
GGATGGAAGTGTTGAAATAGGTCAGCGAATCCTGCAGACGTGAGAGTCCTATCAGGCTTTCGTTGTTGACACCGTGATCCAGATTGCGCTTGGCTTTCTCGATGAGGGTGTTGATCTGCTTCAACCGCTTCAGATACCAGACGGCCGAGGAGAGGAAGAGACGGAAAATCATATCCACATGGTCAGTGAATCCTTCGCCGCGTTTCTGTTGGAAACTGACGAAGTCGATCATCATATTGGTCTCGTAGTAACAGACGGTGATGGTGACATCGCGCTTGTGAATGATACCCAACGGCACCGTGGTATAAGGGGTACGTGAACGTACCTCTTTAACGTATGGTATACGAAGGATGATGAGCGTCCATCCGTCGTCGTATTCATAACGGGCGCGCTCATCGGTATCGCTGATGTCTGAAAAGAAATAGTCGGGTATTTCGAAACGCTCTTCCAGTTCTTGCTGATCTTCTTCCGTTGGACACGTCACCTGTATCCAACAGCCAGGTTCCCACTGGGGAATCTGCTTTAATCCATTGATGGTATTCCAATATATCTTCATTGTTTGCTAATCCTTATTATGAGGTTAAACAACTCTCGCCTGAGGATTAGCCTTGCTCAATCCTCACGCTTAACAGTTCTCAAAGTCTTCCGCGTGATAATCGTCCATATTGGTGTTAATTTTGTTAGACATAGGTAAGGCCGAAGTCGCCAAACCTTACTTTTCGGATGCAAAGATACGAAAAGTCGAGCGCAAAACAAAAGAATTTTTTCTTTTTTTTGCCGAGACGGAGTTTTTCGCGGCTTTCAGCCGCTGGAATTTAGAATTTAGTGATAATAATAGTACACAGAGACGCAGAGACACAGAGATTATTGTCATAGAGTAAATAATCTCTGTGTCTCTGCGTCTCTGTGTACTTAAAATCATACGTCTAAACTCCTTCTACATACGGAAACGCTGTTTATCGGTGCAGGATGGCTGAATTGCCCGTGCTGCCTGCTTCGATGTCCTGGCGGCTGCTCTTTCGGCCAAAGTCGAACGAGTAGGAGAGGCGCATGTAGATCCAGGGGCCGTAGGAATCGCGCTGCATCCTTCGATTGTATTGGTAATGCGTGTGGTCGAAGTAGAACCGCTGGGTCTTGTCGTTTAGGAACATCCGTCGGGCACCTGCTTCGGCATAGAATCCTTTCTTGCCGTAGGTGGCACTAATGCCATAGTCGGCTGCCGACTTGTAGTAAAGGTTGTTGAGTTCGTGCTGAGGAGTGTTGTAATAGCCACTCAGCGCGAAGTTGCCGATGTGGTAGATGGCCTTCAGGTTGCAGTCGATGTGGCTCAGTGAGCCACCTTCGAGTGCGGTAAGAATGTTGCGCTTCAGACAGATGCCGCCTCTCAACTGAAGGTTTCTGTCGAGGAGGAAGAGTGTCTGCTGGATGTTCAGGCTCAAGTTGTGGAGTGTGCCGTCGTTGCTGTAGGAGTGTACGAGTCGCTCGCCCTCTGGGGTATAGGTGCTGACCGTCATGTTACCCAGTCGCTTGTACTCCAGATGTGTCATCAATCGCCAGTTTTTCAGCATCAGGCTGTAGTCCAGATAGATGGTGCTGAAGATGGTCTTCTCCAGGCCGGGATTGCCCCTCAGCACCTCATAGCGGTTGATAATCTGCTCCACCTCGCTACGGTTGGCCGCATTCGGATTGCTGTTGCCTAAGTAGATGGCTGATTCCAGCGTGTTCCGCTTGTCTATCTGGTACTTTGCGGTGATGGCTCCTCTGGATGAGAAGTAGGTATCGCTGTTGGTCTGGGTCCTCCAGTAGGCTACGCTGAAGCCTAACGGACGGAAATTGAACAGCCATTTCTTGTTGGGCTTAAATACGTAAACGGGCCATACGATGGTTTCCGACTCGCTGGTGTTCCGGTCGGCCGGCAGTGTGCCCCGGTATTCGTCGTTGTAATGGTCGTAGAATTCCATGACACGCAGCGAGAGGCTGTTTTTCGGATTGAGGTTGTTCACGTAGCCGATGGTGCCAAACACGCTAAAAGTCTTCTCCCTGGTGTACGAGGCAATGTCGTAGCCGTCACTTTCCTGGTATGTGTTGTCGTAGCTGTTTCGGCCGAAGGAGAATGTGGCATCGAAGAACAGACGCTGTTTGTCGGTGATATTCCAGTCGGCCGATGTCTTTGCGTATGCCGTTGTGTTCCGTTTGCCGGTGGTGCTCTTGGCCGTATTCCTGGCTGCGATGTCGCCGCTGTAAGTCAGGTCTTCCGTGTAGCCGTATTCGGGCGTCCTGTCCTGCGTGATGCCGACCTCACCCGTCAGTGCCAGCTGCTCTGCGCGATAGCGGCTGCGGAACACACCGTAGTTGCGCCATTCCTTCAGATGGTCGTAGCGGCTGGTGGTCGTTTTGTGGAAGCGTTTGTCGGTCAGCAGGTCTTCTCCCTTTTCGTCGGTGGCCCCGCGCTCGTTCTTGTAGCCGTTTCCCACAAGCAGCGTGTAGTTCATCTTCTTGTGGTCGAGGCTGGCCAGGATGTTGTTCTCACCTATGACGTGCAGGAAACGGCTGTGGTCTTTCGCCTCCACGTAGCCGCCGTAGTCGTAGTGGCGCATGACGAAGTTGACGACCACTTCCTTGTCGGCAAATTTGCCTGTAGGCGTGCTGATGTATTCCACGCGGAGCACATCCTTGGGCCGTATCTGGTCTATCTCATTCATGTCCACCATGCGCTCGTCGATGGCGAAGGTGATGCCTTTGTTGGTCAGGCTCTTCACCTCGCCGCTGATGCGGTTCACGTCCAGTTGTGGAATCATCAGGTTGTCCAGCAGACTGATGCCTCCGTTGGCGGCATTGCGCTGACGGCGGTTGGGGATATACACATCACGGTCTTGTTTGCTGATGTGCAAATTGCCCTCAACAACCACTTCGCCGATGTGCTCGGTTGTTTCCTCCAGCGTGATGTTGCCGACGTCGCCCGTCTCGCAGTTCAGCACCTGTGTATCATAGCCCACGCAACTGATGCGTATCTGCAGATGCTGCCTGGTGGTGGGAATCACGAAGTCGCCGTTCTCGTTGCTCACGCCGCTGCTGACGGTGGCCGAGTCGCCTACGTTGAGCAGCGTGATGTTGGCGTAGGCGATGGGGCGCTTTCCTTTGTCTATGATTCGTCCAATAAGTTTCAGTTCGGTCTTGAGCATGGCCTCTACGAAGACGAGGCTGTCGCCCTCTACCTTCATGCTGATGGGATAGAAACCGATACATTCGCGGATGGCTTCGGGAATCGTCAGGCGGTCGATGTGTTTTGTCACCTTGTAGTCTTCCAGGTCGTTGTGGATAAAGGCTATTTTGTATTGGCTGGTCGACTTTCGCAGGTCGATGAGCACTTTCGTCAGCGGTTTGTTCTTGTAGTTACGGCTTACAATTTGTGGACTGGCAGTGAGCATGGCGAGGCAGAACAGCAGCAGAAAGGATATTCTCTTCATATCTTCTTTTTCTCTATTTGATAATGATACTGTCGCCCTGCAGGGTGATGTTGATGTGGTCGAAATGGTTGATTTCGCTGACGACTTCGCTGATGTTGCTCCGCTGATCCCATTCGTAATAGAGTCGCAGATGGCGCGCCTGCTGCTGAAGGAAGACGGGCGTTACGTTGTAGAAGGCCGACAGGCTGTCTGCAATCTGCTGCAGCTCTGCATCCTCGAAGGTGACAGTGTGCATGGCTGCTCTTTTGTCTTCCTTTTCTTCCACGGTCAGTTTTTGTTCGGTCGGGGTTGTCCGTGCCGTTTGCGGTGCCTGCTCTCCAGCGTCGTGGTGCGACATCATTATTGCCGCAAATGCGAGGCCTGAGATGATCAGTATGCCTGCGAAGGCGGCCGCCATCTTGAGCAGCGGGCTTTTGCTTTGCATGGACGTCTGCTGCGGTTCCTCCTCAGCTGGGAAATGCTTCGATGCAAACCGTTTCCAGGCCTCGTCGGTTTCTTCTTTGCCTATGGTTTCTCCGCCGAATACCTCCTGCCACTCTTCGTCGCTGTAGCGGTCGGGATGTTCGGTCATTTCGGTCAGTTTCTTCAGTCTTTCCATGTGAATTGTTTTTTAAGGATTTTCAATGCTTTGCTCAGATGCTTATAGACGGCCACCCGGCTGATGCCAAGGTCAGAGGCGATGTCTGCATATTTCTTTCCCTCGTTGTATCGGAGCATCATCACTTGTTTGGTCTGTGGCTTCAGCTCGTTTGTGATATAATCGAGGATGTCGTCGAGAGGCAGTTCGGCGTATGCTTCTTCGGCGGCCTCCTGCGTCTGCTGCTGGCTGGTGCGCTCTGCTGCCATTCTGTGGCGGATTCGGTTGAGGCAGGTGTTCCGTACGCTCACCAGCAGGAAACTCTCCACATGGTTCATGTCGAGTTCCCGCTGGCTGTGCATCAGCGTCTCGAACACGTCGCCCACCACGTCTTCAGCCTCCTCACGGTTGCGGAGCAGTGTGCGTGCGGTGAGCAGCATCCGGCCATAGTGCTTGCGGAACAACAGTTCTATCGTCTTTTTGTCTTGCATCTTTTTTATCTATAGTACAACCGAAAGACTAAAAAGCTAACCATGAAAGAATAAAAAAACTGTCTCCATCCCTCGTGGGGGATGGGGACAGTTGAAAAAACAATTAGTTGGCTCTTATTTCTCGGGAATCTCCTCGAGGGCTTTCTTCAATGTGGCCCAGAAGGGTTCGGCTGTGGCCCAGAGGGCGCGCTCGGTGGTAGTGTGCGGTGAGCGGATGGTGGGACCGAAGGACACTACCTGCAGATGCGGATACTTGCCGAGGATGATGGAGCACTCCAGTCCGGCGTGGTCAATCTCCACGGTGGCTTCTTCTCCGTTCTGCTCGCGGAACACTTTCAGCATGTGGTGCAGGATTTCGGAGTCGGGATTGGGATCCCATCCGCCGTAACTGCCGGCGGTCTCTACCTTCATGCCAGCCATGTTGAAGCAGCTCTCCAGGGTTTTCACGAGGTAGTCTTTCATGTCTTCGCGTGAACTGCGACCGAGAATCTTGAAACTGGCCTTGCCTTCGCCAATGTTGATGATGGCAAGGTTGGAAGAAGTCTCCACCACATCAGGATAGGCGGGAATCATGCGGAGCACACCGTCGTGGCAGCCGTACATGGCATTGATGAGGTTGTCCTGGATTTCCACAGGCACTTCCATCTTCGGGGTTTCCACATCTTCGGCAATAAGTTCCACGCCAGTCTCGATATGACGGAACTGGTCGGTGAGGTCTTCCTTCCAGTCGGCCACGAGTTCCTTCAGTGCCTCGACATTCTCCTTGGGGAGTGTGAGCACGGCCTCGGCCTTGAAGGGGATGGCATTGCGCATGTTGCCGCCCTGCCAGCAGGCCAGACGGGCCTCGCATTCCTCGATGGCTTCACGCACCACACGAACCAATTGTTTGTTGGCATTGGCGCGTCCCTCGTGAATCTCCAGTCCGGAGTGACCACCACGGAGTCCCTTGAGCGTGATCTTCACAGCTGCATCCTCAGGATCGGTCTCCACCTCTTTATAATCCAAAGAGGCAGTGATGTCGATACCACCGGCAGAACCGATGACGAACTTGCCCCATGTCTCGGAGTCGAGGTTGAAGAGGATGTCGCCCTGCAGTTCGCCGCCGGGAAGTGCGTTGGCACCGAACATGCCCGTTTCCTCATCGGCAGTGATGAGTGCCTCCACCGGTCCGTGCTTCATGTCTTTCGATTCCATTACGGCCATGATGGCAGCCACGCCCAGTCCGTCGTCGGCACCGAGGGTTGTTCCCTTGGCTTTCACCCATTCGCCGTCAATCCAAGGCTCGATGGGGTCAGTCTCGAAATTGTGAGTGCTCTCGGGAGTCTTCTGCGGCACCATGTCCATGTGAGCCTGCAGGATGACGCCCTTGCGGTTCTCCATGCCGGGAGTGGCCGGTTTGCGCATGACGATGTTGTCTGCGGGATCTTTGAATACTTCAACGCCAGCCTTTGTTCCCCAGTCGATGAGGAACTGCTGTATTTTCTCGAGGTGTCCGCTTGGGCGTGGCACCTGTGTCAAACTGTAGAAGTTGCGCCAGATACATTCCGGCTTCAGATTTAAGATTTCGTTCATAGTTGTTTGGTTTTTATTGATAAATAATTAAATCCTCTTTGGGGCGGGCTTAAGCCCTTGAAATTAAGTTAAAAATTCAATTTAAAATTCTATGCCGCCACATCAAAATAATTATAAATATAATTTTAAAAATAATTTCGAGCGAAGCGACCAGAGTATTACATCAGACGCACCTGTTCGATGTGTCCTGTGTCAGGGTCGAACTTGTACCATGCCGAATATAGATGCTGACTGCCGAAGTTGATGAGCATGCCATAGGGCTGTCGAGTCAATCGCATGTAGTTCCACAATTGTCTGACGTGTTCGTCGGTGGTGTGTTTTACTGCTTTCAATTCACAGATGATATTGCCATTTATCACCAGGTCGATTCTGTATGTCTGATCCAGTTGTACGTCATCCCAATAAATTGGAAGAAACACTTGGCGCTCGACCTTGTAGCCTTTTAGTTCCAGCAGATATTTCAGGGCTGCCTCGTATGCGCTCTCCAACAATCCTGATTTGTATTTCCGATGGACGCGCATCGCCTCTCCCGTTATGTCGCGGAAGAAATCCCATCGTTTGTTATATTCTTCAATCAGATTCATGTAAGAGGGTAGAGGTTAGATTTATTTAAATAATTGTTAGATTTGCTTTTCCCTTCGGCCAGCGACCGTTGGTTCTGGCCGTAAGGCCACTTCTCTCCTCTCTTTAAAACTCAACGCAATTGCGGAATAGATGCCTAGGGCGATGACCAGGAGCGTTTGGACGGTGTGGACGATGAGCACGAAATAGAGGGCCTTGACATCGGCCACTCCATAGAGGATGAGCATCGTCTTTACAGCGAAATGCCAGGGACCGGCACCGTTGGGCGTCGGTACAATGACGGCGATCGTGCCTACGATGAAGGTTACTAAGGCACAGCCAAGTCCCAAGTTCTCCGTAAAGTCAAAACAGAAGAACGTCAGATAATAGTGAAGGAAATAACTACCCCAGATGGCCAGCGTGTAGAAAATGAACAGTGGTACATTCTTCACGTTCTTCATCGAGAGCACTCCCTGCCAGATACCTGTGAGCGTAGTCTTCACCTTATTATATATAGAGAGGCGTTTCAACAGCAAATGGAGCAGCAACAAGGCAGCAATGCCACAGACCGCTGTCACGAAATAACCTGCAGGCGTAAATTGATGGAGGATCGTGTCGATGGATGTTCCTGTCTTCTCGAAGAAAGTACCGAAAGTGGACATCTCAAAGAGTATGGTGAGACCTGTGATGATCATCACCAATAGCGAATCGATGGCACGCTCTGTGACCACGGTTCCCAAGGATTTTGGGAAGGAGACCCCATCGTAACGCTTCAATACACCGCAACGGATAAACTCACCAATGCGGGGTATCACCAGTGAAGAGGCGTAGGAAAGGAAGATGCTGTTCACGCAGATATGGGAACGAGGGTGTTCGCCCAGCGGTTCCAGCGTCTGTTTCCAGCGCCATGCCCTGAAGGTCTGTGCCAGAATACCAAAAGGGAAAGAGAGCAGCATCCATGTCCAGTTCATCTCATGGAGCAGTACCTGACGGATGCTTTTGAAGTCAAAGTCGCGATACATCCAATAGAGAATGGCACCGCCCAACAGGAGGGGCAGTGCAATTTTCACCGTATTGCTCAAAAACTTCTTCACGACTACAAAGGTACTACTTTTTATCTTTTTACCAACAAAATTCATTCGAAATTTGACAAAAATCAATTGCTTTGACCTTTGTCAAATAATTGTTGGTTTTACAATTGTTTGTCGTCTTTTTCTTTGTCCGCATGGAAAAACGCTTTACCTTTGCACCCGAAAACAAAAGGATAACAATAGAACTGAAGCCCGCAATCGGGCTGTGATTTAAAAAGGTAAAAAGATTATGTTACAGTTAATGATGACACTCTCAGTTGTAGTTCTGATTGTTGCAAGTTCAATGGGACTTACTTCAAAATAAAAACTACCGTTCCCCCAAAAAGGGATGTGCAAGAAAAAGGAAGGCGAGTCCTTGTGATCGCCATTTTATATTAAGGATAACAAAATTAAAGAAAGGAAAAGATTATGGGAATTTTCATGACATTGGCTGTTGCCACAGTGATTTGCATAGCCACCGTTTCTTTCGGAGCATATATCGGAATGAAACTTTAATAGAAAAGTAGAAATGATTTGAAATAGAAAAGGCGAGACCCTGCATATGCGGAGTCTCGCTTTTTTTTAAGCCCCCTTTCAAACCTCCCCGAGGGGAGACTTTCTGTACTCTCCTCCCTCGGGAGGGGATGGGGGAGGGGTTTCTATCTATTTGCCATCCGGTAAACGGTTTTCATCTCCTCTGGCCCTAATACCTCCAACGAACCTACCGTAATGGTGTAGCCGCGGCTGCACATCTTGGCCATGTGCTCAATCTCTTCCTCCGTTGCCGTCTTGCCCATCAGTTCGCTGATACAGATGGGCATACCAATCTGACGATAGAACTGCTCGATGGCTTCCACACCTTTCAGGGCCGTGCGCTCAGGATCAGTGAAATCATTGGCAACTCCCATCACATTGACGGCAAACTGTGCGAAACGGCGGGCGTGGCCTTTGCTGATGCAATAGCGAGCCCACGAAGGCCAGATGGCTGCCAAACCGGCACCGTGGGTAACGCCGAAGAGTGCACTCAGTTCATGCTCCAAACGGTGGGTAGCGAAGTCCTTGGTCGTGCCGCATTCTGTCAGGTCGTTATGGGCCAATGAGCCAGCCCACATAATCTGGGCACGGTTGCGGTAGTCTTCTGGATTCTTCATTACCTCCAATGCGCAGTCCTTCACGGTCCTGAGCAAAGCCTCAGCAATAGCGTCGGTCAGTGTCATGTCCTGTTCGGGCGTGAAATAGCGCTCCATGGTGTGCATCATGATATCGGTGGCACCGGCAGCCGTCTGATAAGGTGGCAGCGTGAACGTGCGCTCGGGATTCAGAATGGCAAACTTGCAGCGGCAGAGGTCGCTGTTGATTCCGCGCTTGTTCTTATCTTCATCACGAGTGATGACGCACGAGTTACTCATCTCACTGCCGGCAGCGGGAATGGTCAGCACAGCACCGATGGGCAGACATGCCTGTGGTGCAACGCCTTTTCCCCAGAAATCCCAGGGGTCGCCGTCGTAGCTGACGCCATAGCCGATGGCCTTCGAAGAGTCGATGACAGAACCACCGCCTACAGCCAGGATGAAGTCTACCCCTTCCTTGCGACAGAGTTCGATACCTTCTTTCACTTTAGAGAGCAGCGGGTTGGGTACCACGCCTCCTAATTCCACATAGGGGATGCCGGCCTCACTGAGCAGCCCGAACAGTTTGTCGAGTAGTCCCGAACGCTTGGCCGATCCACCGCCATAGTGGACAAGCACTTTCGTGCCGCCATATTTCTTCACCAGATTACCCACTTTCTCTTCCGATTCTTTGCCGAATACCACTTGGGTGGGTGCATAGAAATTAAAGTCTCTCATAATCGTATCTTTCTTTTATTATTAGTAGATTCTGATTGCAAAGATACGATTTTTATGGAAGACAAAGAAATAAAGGTACAAAGTTTTTTCCTTTTTATTTTGTTCTGCTCTCAAATATCTGTAAATTTGCAGCGATGAAACAAGTAAGACCGAAGAAGAACCTTGGACAGCACTTCCTGACTGACCTCTCGATAGCGAAGGCAATAGCCGACACGGTGGACGCCTGTCCTGAACTTCCTGTGTTGGAAGTAGGGCCTGGAATGGGCGTGATGACGCAGTATCTCGTTGAGAAACCGCGGCCGCTGAAGGTGGTGGAGATAGACCGCGAGAGCGTGGCATATTTAAAAGAACGGTTTTCTATAAAATCGGGAGAGCGTGAGAACGAGGGGGCGAGAGAACGAGAATACCCTCAAGACAAATCTCGTCCCCTCGTCCCCCCGTCTCTTCGTTCCTTTGGAATCATCTCTGCCGATTTCCTGCAGATGGACCTCCATACCGTGTTTGATGGCCAACCCTTTGTGCTGACGGGCAATTATCCTTACGATATTTCGTCACAGATATTCTTCAAGATGCTGGATAACAAGGAGTTGATACCTTGTTGCACGGGTATGATACAGCGGGAAGTGGCTCAGCGTATTGCTTCCGAGCCTGGCACAAAGGCCTACGGTATTCTGTCGGTGCTGATTCAGGCCTGGTATAACGTGGAATATCTTTTCACGGTGGATGAGCATGTGTTTAATCCGCCTCCCAAGGTGAAAAGTGCGGTTATCCGTATGACGCGCAATGAGGTGATGGACTTGGGATGTGACGAAAGGCTTTTCAAACGTTTGGTGAAAACCGTCTTCAACCAGCGGCGTAAGATGCTGCGCGTCTCGCTGAAGCAGATGGTACCTTCAGATTCTTCACTCTTCACTCTTCACTCATCACTCTTGACAAAGCGTCCGGAACAGCTTTCCATCCAGGAGTTTGTGGAGCTCACAAACTTAGTAGCAGCAGTGCTACCACCGTCAACAGATAAATGACGGGGATGGCGAGCAGCTTTTTGGAAACGTAGATATCCCTATGCGGCGGCAAGGCTAAGCGCTTTGCTGCCTTTTTGTATATAAAATATATGATAAAGGCAAAGATGGTTCCGATCAAGGCTCCGCAAAGGATGTCGGTGGGGTAGTGGACGCCCATGTACATCCTGCTGTAACAGGAGCCGATGGCCCAGAGGAAAGCCGATAGTGTGACCCATCGGTTGCGCAGGAGCAAGGCCAGGAACGTAGCCGCGGCAAAGCCGTTGCTGGCATGATTGCTGGGGAAACCGTAGGCACCGCCGCGATAGCCGTTTACATAACTGAGCAGGCTCATCACTGCGGGATCATGACTAGGTCTTGGGCGGCAGATGACATTCTTGATAAACGATGAAACCACGAAGTCGCTGAGCAGGAACAGCAGGGCCGTGCAGCCTACGATGAGCAGGCGGTGCTTCCAGTTCCCGGGGCGCAGCAGACAATAGACAATGACCAGTATAAAGGGAATCCACGTCCATTTGTCCGAATAAATCGCCCAGAAGAAATCGTATCCCGTAGGCCCGTCGAAATTGATGGTAGTCAGCAGATCGCGGTCGGCATCGTTGATGGTATTGAGAATGCTTCCTGTTTCCATGCAGATTCGATTTTGTCTGCAAAGTTAATAATTTTTCTTTGTTTTGTTGCAGATGTCAGATTTAATCTTTATCTTTGCTGAGAAAAAACAGCGAAAGTACTTACGCTCAACAAAAAAAGAAATGCTTTTCTTTGTTTTGTCTTCGCTTATTCGTACCTTTGCAATAGAAAAAACCTAAATAACACGAAATATGATTGACGTAAAAGCAACTTTAAATGAAAGTGAAGAGCGCATGGAGATGGCTGCCCTCTTCCTGGAAGAAAGCCTGAACCGAATCCGTGCAGGTCGCGCCAATGTGGCTATCCTGTCGGGTGTGCGTGTGAACTCTTATGGTCAGATGGTACCACTGAATCAGGTGGCCAGTGTGACTTGTCCCGATGCCCGTACCATTGCCATCAAACCTTGGGACCGCAAGGCCATTCGTGATATTGAGAAGGCAATCATGGATTCCGACGTGGGTATCACTCCTGAAAACAATGGTGAAGTGATTCGTCTGGGTATTCCTCAGCCAACCGAGGAGCGCCGTCGTGACCTGGCCAAGCAGTGCAACAAGATTGCAGAAAAAGCTAAGGTGGAGGTTCGTAATGTGCGTAGCGAAATCAAGGATAAGTTGAAGAAAGCTATCAAGGACGGTCTTTCAGAAGATAACGAGAAGGACGCTGAACTTGACTTGCAGAAGATTCACGACAAGTATATCAAGAAGATAGACGATCTTCTGGCTGCCAAGAATAAGGAAATTATGACCGTGTAAGAGACCCTCTAAATCCCCCTCATTAGGGGGGCTTTGGGATGTATGAAGGGGCTGGTCATTAAGAATACAGGGTCGTGGTACACCGTCCTTACGGATGACGGGCAGACTATCGACTGCAAAATCAAAGGTAATTTCCGATTGAAGGGTATCCGCAGTACCAATCCGGTAGCTGTGGGTGACCGGGTTGTGGTTGATATTGAGAGAGGAGAGCAATATGCATTCATTACGGAGATTCTCGATCGTAAGAACTACATTATCCGTAAGGCTTCCAATCTTTCCAAACAGAGTCATATCATAGCAGCAAACGTAGATCAGGTGTTCCTGATTGTCACCGTCAACTATCCCCAAACTTCCACTACTTTTATAGACCGTTTCCTGGCTTCAGCTGAGGCTTATCGCATCCCTGTGGTGCTCGTTTTTAACAAGACCGATTTACTCTCCCCAGAAGAGCTGCATTATCAGGAAATGATGATGACGCTCTATGATACCATTGGGTATCAGTGTGTGGCTATTTCGGCTATTGCCGAAGAGAGCGAGAGAACAGGAGAACGAAAGAGCGAGAATAGTTCAAGCGAAGAGTGTAATCTCGTCTCTTCGCCTCTTCGTACCCTCGTCCCCTTGCTGAAAGACAAGATAACGCTCTTTTCGGGAAATAGCGGAGTAGGGAAGTCCACTTTGTTGAATAAACTGATACCAGGTGTGCAACTTCGGACTGCAGAAATCAGTGATGCCCATAACACGGGCATGCATACAACGACTTTCTCTGAGATGCTTCCCTTACCTTTTGGCGGTTGGGCTATTGATACACCGGGAATCAAAGGATTTGGCACCTTCGACATGGAACCTGAGGAACTGACGGGATATTTCCGTGAGATATTCCATTTTTCCAAAGACTGCCGTTTTTCCAACTGCACGCATACCCATGAGCCAGGCTGTGCTGTACTGCAGGCCTTGGAAAATCACTACATCGCGCAAAGTCGCTACCAAAGCTATCTTTCTATGTTGGAAGACAAGGACGAAAGCAAATACCGTGAAGCTTTTTGATCACAAAGACTACTTATGAAAAAGACCCTATCCCTGGTTTTGGCTGTAACAGCTGTGTTTTTCCTGGGCTCTTGCCAGCATTCGGGAATAGAGCCTGAAGAAGCTAAAGCGGCAGCTGAGGCCGACAGTGTCTATAGTTCCATTACGGATATCGACAGACTGGAGAGCCTGCGCGACAGTCTGCTGCTAAAGGATGACCGTATGCGACTGACCCTTGTTTACAAGCAACTGGGTCGCTGCTACCGGAATAACAGTCAGTTTGAAGATGCACTCCGTACTCATCGGGAAGGACTGACATGTGCTTCGGGACGAAATGACACGGTTGAGATGGTCAGGGCTTATAATCATATCGGTACTGACTTCAGACGGCTGGGTATGACGGAAGAAGCAGCTGAGAATCATTATATGGCTTTGGAACTCTGTGATAAGTTTTCCGACAAGCTTTCTTATGCAGCCCGAAAGAACAGGGTGACCTCCCTGAACGGCCTGGGCAATATGTTTCTCTCTCTGAAGGAACTCCAGTTAGCAGACAGTCTATTCCGAATGGCATTGAAGGTAGAGAAAGAACTGGACAGTCACATGGGACAAGCCATCAATTATTCCAACCTGGGTGCTATCTTCGAGGAAAAGAACCAGCTGGACTCCGCCCGTCTCTACTATCAGCTGTCGATGGCCCACAACCGCGAGATTAAGAGTGAACTGGGTGTCAGCCTTTGTCATATTAATTTCGGCCGTCTTTATGAAAAACAAAATCAGTGGGATATGGCTCAGAAGGAATATCTGAATGCATATAATCTCATGAAAGGCAGCAATGACCGTTGGCATTGGCTTGAATCTGTGACGCCTCTGGCACATATCAATATCCTGCTGGGCCAGTATGCAGAAGCACAACGCTATATTGATGAAGGTGATAAAACGGCCATTGAGATAGGCTCTTTGCCACATCAGGCAGAGATGAACCGCATGCGCTATCTGATGTATGAGCGGCAGGCACGTTATCCGGAAGCTTTGGCTGCCCTGAAACTGAGCCAGCAGATTAATGACAGTGTGAACAGTCCGCAAAAACTATTGAAAACACAGAATTTCCGGGTCCGCTATATTGATGAACATTATAAAGGGGAAATCAAGAACCTGGAGGATACCAATCGGGAGGAAAAGCGTTATATGTGGTTCTTCCTTGTGGGTATTGGTTTGATGCTGTTACTGGCCACGGTGGCTCTTGTTCTGCTGATTAATTCGTTATGGGTCCGTTCGCGTAACTTGAAACTGGAGAAGAAACTGGAGAGAGCACGTTCTGATTTTTATCAGAATCTTACGCATGAATTCAGGACACCCCTCACCGTGGTTATCAGCACGGGAGAGCAGTTGCTTTCTGAGCCTCAGCCCAAGCCTTCCACATTAACCTCGATGGGTGAGGCCCTTTGCCGGCAGGGCGAGCGTATGCTGAATCTCGTCAATCAGTTGCTCGATATTGCCAAGATCCGAAGTGAGATGCAGCAAGAAGACTGGCGCCATGGCGATATTGTAGCTTATATGAAGATGCTTGTCTCCAGTTTCCAGCCTCAGGCCGAGAAATGCCAGGTGGAACTTCGCTACTCACCTGCTGAAAGTCGCGTGGATATGGATTTCGTGCCTGATTATATGATTAAGGTGTTCTCAAATCTGATATCCAATGCCTTCAAGTACACCCCGTCGCATGGACATGTCTATATCTCTTCTCATGTGGAGAATGAGCATATCCAGTTCCAGGTGGCTGATAATGGTATGGGTATTTCCGAAGAAGACATTGAACATATCTTCAATGAGTTTTATCAGGGTTCAGAAGGACCTTCGACGATTGGTACAGGCATCGGCCTGGCATTGGTGAAGAGTATCGTCACAACTGTCGGTGGAGAGATACAGGTGGAAAGTCCACAAAGAAAGGGAACCATCTTTACTTTGTCGTTTCCGCTTCGTCATGGCTCTGAGAAATTGAAACAACTTGATTCCGATTTGATTTCTAAGGATGTCCTTCACCCGAAAAAGAGTGAAGACAAATTTGAAGAGATAGAGGGCTCTCCGGAGAATGCCCCCATCGTATTGATCATAGATGACGAACCTGATGTGTCTTATTATATAGGTTTGCAGTTGAAAAATCATTACCGTCTGTATTATGCCAAGGACGGACAGGAAGGTATTGAGAAGGCGAAGGAGATTCTTCCTGATCTGATTATAACTGATTTATTAATGCCTCGTATGGATGGCTTTGAACTCTGCCGGGCCGTTCGCAGTTCCGAGTTGCTGGATCATATTGCTGTTGTCGTACTCTCTGCCCGTGGAGGTGATGAGGACCGTATCAAGGCAATGGCTGAAGGAGCCGATGCCTTCCTTGGGAAGCCTTTCAAGACTGAAGAACTCCGTACCTTAGTGGCACGTCTGTTGGAAAATCGCAATATGCTTCGCCAGCGTTATTCACAAGCCTTGCTGACAGGCAAGACGGACGAAGTGCCTATTTCCCAGACCGATGCAGAGTTCATGCGGAAACTAGTAAGCGAGATTGAAACCCAGATGGGAAATGGTGAGGTGTCGGTTCAGTTGATGGCTAACAACCTGTTTATCAGCCGCTCACAGTTGACCCGCAAGGTTCAGCTTATAACGGGTATGAATACGTCAGAATATGTCATGCGTATCCGTATGAACAAAGCCCGCCGATTGCTTGAAGAAGGCAGGATGAACATCAGTGAAGTAGCTACTTGTTGTGGATTTACGGATCAGAGTTACTTCACCCGGATGTTCAAAAAGACCTATAATCTTACGCCTTCTCAGGTAAAAAAGATTACGGTCTGAGATTCTAATTTTGTACTTTCTATATTGTTGAATATTAGGGAATTGCGGAATTCTAATGCGTGATTTGTCCTAATTAAGGATATGTTTTTGACCCATTTTTTATAAATTTTGGTAGTATAGTCCAAAATAATTTCGCTATTTGTTTTACTTTTGCAAACAGAAACAGAAAGTATTCAAATTGTAAAGAGTTAACAAGGGCTATTTTAGCCAGCTAAAAAAAACTATAAGGGGCTGATACCAAATCAAATGGTGTTCGCCCCTGAATTTTTTTATAGAGGTCATGTTCCAAATCTTCCCTTAGTCGTTTCGCTTAAAAAAACTGCCTGTTTGTTGATTGCTTTTGTAAAGATAGCAGTATTCTCATACCTTTGCAGTAAATTTTAGAACAATGAAGGCGTAAAGATATGAATAGATTTGCCATTTTTATTGTATTGAGCCCTATTGGCAGCGGCAGTCATGGCTGGTAATCGGCTGAAACTACACGCAACAAACCCTCAATTCCTCCGTTATTTAAAATGTGGAAACTGAAATGAAAAGAATTCGAAAGAACCTGCTCCATGAACATCTGGTTTATGTAGTGCTATGGGCTATCCTCTTCATAGCACCGCTCCTCGGTCTTTATGTACATGCGCAACAAGCCAACATGGAAATGTTCCAATGGCATGATGTGTTTCGTGTTTGGCGTATCATGTTGGTATACCTGGCAGTCTTCTTATTGCATAATTTTCTCCTGGCTCCTTTGTTGGTGTATCAGCATAAACGGTTGCCTTATTTTGCAGGCGTGGTTTGTCTGCTAGCAGCCTTTGTCCTTTTTCAATGTCAGAGTGACCATCATCCCAAAGGGATGGACAACCCGCCACCCATTCATGAAACTGAATTCCGTCCAGAAATCAGGGATTCCCAAGCACACGATGATATTATAGACTTTCATGGTCTTGATGAGCATCACGGTCCAGAGGGGCATATGGGGCCTCCTCCCCATGGAAACAGAATGCCGATGGGAGGAGTCTTGGAGAAATTTTTCCAGTTCTTGATGATGGTATTAGCCCTGGGTATGAATCTCGGGGTGAAACTCTATTTCAAGTATCTGCAGGACCAACGGGAACTGCAGGCTTTGGAAAGCCGTTCGCTGGAACAACAGCTGGCCTATCTGAAATATCAGATCAATCCACATTTCTACATGAATACCCTCAATAATATTCATGCTTTGGTGGATATTGATCCGGAAAAGGCCAAAGATACCATCCTGCTTCTCTCAAAGATTATGCGCTATGTGCTCTACGAAGCCGATAGGAAAATGGTTCCCATTGGAAGGGAGGTAGAGTTTGTGAAAAGCTATATTCAGTTGATGAAGATACGTTATACGGATAAGGTACGTATCAATACAGAAGTTCCTGATACCTGTCCGGACTCTAAAATTCCTCCGTTGGTGCTCGTTACCTTTGTGGAGAATGCCTTCAAACACGGCGTCAGTTATCAGCAGGATTCTTTTATCGATATCAGATTGGAGATTGATGACGGGCGTATGAAGTTTGTTTGTAAGAACAGTAAGAAAGCACTGGCTGGTGACCAGAAAACAGAAGAAAAGGGTGGGGTGGGACTCGCCAATGTTAAACAGCGTTTAGATTTATTGTATAACAAAACATATACTTTAGACATTCAAGACAATCCAGAGACCTACGAAGTGTTGTTACTTTTACCATTGAATAATGACGTATGATCAGATGTTTAGCAATTGATGACGAGCCCTTGGCACTAGAACAGCTTGCCGCCTATATCAAGAAGATTCCGTTCCTGGAACTGGTAGCCCCTTGCCAGAGTGCCCTCGATGCCAGGAAGATCATGGAGAACGAGGTGATAGATGTACTTTTCTGTGATATCAATATGCCCGACCTGAATGGTATGGACTTTGTAAAGTCATTGGACGTACCCCCAATGGTCGTTTTTACCACGGCCTATTCGGAATATGCCGTGGAAGGATTCAAGGTGGATGCTGTGGACTATCTGTTAAAACCTTTTGGTCTTGCAGACTTCCAACGGGCAGCTAACAAAGTGAAACAGCGTTATGACCTGATGAATACGGCAACTGTATCTACCGTAGATGAGGACGATGCCATTTTCCTGAAAACTGAATATAAGGTGGTTCGACTGCAGATTCGCGACATTCTATATGTAGAGGGTATGAGTGAGTATCTGAAAATCCATGTCGAAGGACAGCCAAAGCCGCTCATCATTCTGCTTTCGATGAAAAAGATGGAGGAGCGTTTGCCGGTATCTTCCTTTATGCGTATTCACCGTAGTTATATCATTAACCTGAAGAAGATACAGGAGGTGAATAAAAACCGTGTCATCATGGACAGTGAAACTTATCTGCCTATCGGTGATCTTTACAGGGAAAAGTTCCAGGATTATATCAATACTAAGTTCTTGGGGAAATGAAACAAAGAGCCGCATCTTTTGGGATGCGGCTTTAGTTTATTTAATGGTAATGGTATATTCTGAAAGGAAGGAGGCTCCGGGCTGCAGATGGTTCATCAGATATTTCTGCCGGAAATCGCCACGGTATTCCACTTTGTCGTGAATGCCATACCAAGGCTCAATACATACGAAGGGAGCATGTTTGCCATAGGGCGCCCAAATACCTACACAAGGCGTTTTCATATCTACAGTCACCACGGGCTTCTGGTTTTCATCCAGCAGTGACACCTGCTTGACCTGACTCTTGTCGATAATCACACAGTCTTCCTTGAAACTGTCTTCGTTGAAATGCCAGATACCATCCATGCTGCCTACGTCGAAGCGTCCGGGAATGATACATCCATTCATGTTGCCGATGAGACGTTCTATCTTATCTGTATTATCAAAGCGAATCGTACCTTTCACTTCGTCACCTTCTTTCATACCGGGAATCATAAAGGCAGGATGACCGCCAATCTGGAAATGAATCTCATTTCTTTCCGTGTTGTGAACATGCCAGATGACATGAATCTTGTTACCATCCAAACGATAGGTAATGCTCAGCATAAAGTGATAGGGGTAACATCGGTGAGTCTCGGGGGTATCTTCCAGAGCGAAAGTCACTTTCCTGTCAGTCTTGGCAATGAGTTTGAAGTCCATGTCACGGGCAAAACCGTGGCGCTGCATTTTATATTCATACCCATCCAGACGGTAACAATCGTCCCACAGTCCGCAAACAATAGGGAAAAGAATGGGTGAACGGCGTCCCCAGTATTTCGGATCGCCCTGCCATAGATATTCATTTCCGTCAGCGTCTTGGATGCTCTGCAGTTCGGCCCCATGTTCGGAGATAGCAATCTGCAGCTGTTCGTTTTTCAGTATTTCCATGATTATAGTAGTTTGGGATTATTTTGGACAAAGTTAGCGTTTTTTCTTTGATTGAACAAAGAAAAACAGAAAAAAGTGTTACCTTTGCCCACATGATAGACGAAGAACTCAAAGACAAGCGCATTGCTGTGTTGCTCTCGGGTGGTGTGGACAGTTCGGTGGTGGTTTATGAACTGGCCAGTCTCGGACTGCATCCCGATTGTTTCTACATTAAGATTGGTCCAGAGGAAACTGAGGAGTGGGACTGTTCCAGCGAAGAGGACCTGGAAATGGCTACTGCTGTGGCCCTTCGTTATGGTTGTAAGCTTGAAGTGGTGGATTGTCATCAAGAATATTGGAGTCAGGTGACTAAATACACCATGGACAAGGTCCGCGCCGGATTCACGCCGAATCCAGATGTGATGTGCAACCGTCTTATCAAATTTGGCGCCTTCGATGAGAAGCGTGGTAAAGACTACGATCTTATTGCTACGGGCCATTATGCACAGACTGAATGGATCGACGGGCAGAAATGGCTCACCACCAGTCCTGACCCCGTGAAGGATCAGACTGATTTCCTGGCACAGATTTACGACTGGCAGTTGCGTAAGGCTTTGTTCCCCATCGGTCATCATGTGAAGGACGAAGTTCGTCAGATTGCTGAGCGCGAACATCTGGTCAATGCCAAGCGGAAGGATTCCCAGGGCATCTGCTTTTTGGGGAAGATCAAGTACAATGATTATATAAAAAGGTATCTCGGTGAGAATCCTGGTGATGTGCTAGAATGGGAGACGGGTAAGAAGATAGGTAAACACAAAGGTCTTTGGTTTCACACGATCGGCCAGCGTCATGGTTTAGGTTTTGGCGGCGGCCCTTGGAATGTCATTAAGAAAGACATTTCCAAGAACGTGCTTTATGTGACGAAAGGCTATGAGCCAGAGAAAGCTTGTACAAAGGAGTTCCGTTTTCACGATTTCCATCATCTTACTGCAGCGGAACTGCCTACCGAAGTTACTTTCAAGATTCGTCACACGCCAGAATTTCATCATGCGCATTTGGAAAAGATAGAAGATGGTTGTTATCTCGTCCATTCCGACCATCTCATTCAGGGTGTTGCTCCCGGACAGTTCTGTGTTATCTACGACAAGGAGCATCACCGCTGTTTCGGTTCAGGAGAAATAACTATTTAGTTTAGAGTTCAGAGTGTAGAGTTTAGAATTATGAAAACCAGGCAAGCCCAGAGTTTGCGCAGAAATCTACCTCCAGCAGTAATCATAACTCTACACTCTACACTCTACACTCTCCATTAATTCCTCCCACCTTTTACATAGTTCGGGCATTCCGCTCAGCACGATATCTGCTCCAGCTTCCCAAAGGGTAACATCGGGCAGAATACCGGTGTTGATAGCAATGGTGAATGCTTTGGCGGCATTTCCTGCTCTCACCCCTAATGGCGCATTTTCCACCACAATGGTTTCCTGCGGCAGTACGCCACATTTTTTCATTCCCATCAGATAGGGATCGGGAGCGGGTTTTCCTATGTTTACGTCGTAGGCAGTCACTAGCCGTGCTTTTGTGACGCGTGGGAATTCTGTGAGCAGACGGTTGATAAGCGGGCGCTGGCCACTGCCAGTTACTATACAGATGATGAGGCCATCGCGATGAATCTTTTCGTGCAGTTCTAAAGCTCCTTCCATGACTTGAGCTTTAGGCAGCAGTCCGAATTGCCGTGTCTTCTCATCATACATCCGCTGTGATTCCTCTAAGGTGATAACTTTTCCCGTCTGTTCCTTCACCAGATTGCGGATGGTGTCTATGCCGCGGGCTCCTTCTGTCGCGTAGGCATCAGCCTCTGTCATGTGAATACCGAAAGAAGCCATCGACCGCTGCCAGGCTATGGCATGATTGGGCATGGAGTTCATCAACACCCCATCCATATCAAAAAGAACAGCTTTGGGCTTGAATTGCCCAAAGCCTGTTCTCTCTAGATATCGCTTAATTGCTTCTTTCATATTCTCAATTAGTAATTAGGAATGAGTAATGAGTAATTATGATTACATTCGTAGGTTTCTTTTCTATGCAGATTTTACCTGTTCTTAGGTAATCATAATTTCTAATTCCTAATTACCCATTACTCATTCTTCAGACGCTCCTTGATAGCCTTGGAGTCAGCTTCATAACCAGGCTTGTCGAGCAGGGCGAACATATTCTTCTTATATGCCTCAACACCAGGCTGGTTGAATGGATTTACACCCAGTACGTTGCCGCTGATACCGCAGGCAATTTCGAAGAAGTAAATGAGCTGTCCGATATAGTAGGCATTCAGTTCGGGTACAGAGATACGGATATTAGGTACTCCACCGTCCACATGAGCCAGACGGGTACCAAGCTCTGCCATCTTGTTCACTTCATCCACGCGCTTGCCAGCAAGGAAGTTCAGACCATCGAGGTTTTCCTCATCGTTGGGGAAGAGAACTTTCTTATTAGGCTTTTCAATAGAAATAACAGTCTCGAAAATGGTACGCTCACCATCCTGAATCCATTGTCCCATAGAGTGCAGGTCGGTAGTGAAATCTACGCTTGCGGGGAAAATACCTTTATGGTCCTTACCCTCACTCTCACCGTAGAGCTGCTTCCACCATTCACTCATGAAGTGCAGCTTAGGCTGATAGTTCACCATGATTTCAATCTTCTTGCCAGCCTGATACAGACCGTTACGTACGGCAGCATACTGGGCTGCGGGATTCTCCTCGAAAGCCACACCGCATCCGCACTGCTTTTCCATATCTTGAGCACCGGCTACCAGTTGCTTGATGTCAAATCCGGCAACAGCGATTGGGAGCAGACCTACAGGGGTCAGAACAGAGAAACGACCACCCACATTGTCGGGGATGATAAAGCTCTTGTAGCCTTCCTTATCAGCGCAAGTACGGGCAGCACCACGCTTTGCATCCGTTACAGCCACGATGACCTTCTTGGCAAAGTCCTTGCCCCACTGATCCTCGCACTGCTTCTTCAGCAGACGGAATGTCAGAGCGGTTTCAGTAGTTGTTCCACTCTTTGAGATATTGATTACACCGAACTTCTTTCCTTTCAGATAGTCGGTCAATTCAGCTAAATAGTCCTCACCGATATTGTTACCGGCAAACAGAATGGTAGGATTACTCTTGTCACCCACCAGCCATTGGAATGAATTGCTCAGGGCTTCAATCACGGCCTTTGCACCGAGATAAGAACCGCCAATACCAGCCACAACCACGGCCTCGCAGTTTTCGCGGAGAACCTGTGCAGAAGCTTCTACCTCATCAAGGAAAGCGGGAGTGATACTTGATGGCAGGTGCAGCCATCCTAAGAAATCGTTACCTGGGCATGTGCCCTCTTCCAAAGCCTGCTGAGCGGCTTTTACCTGTGGCTCAAAAGCCTTCACGGCACCAGTTTCCAAAAAGCAAGCTGCTTTAGTGATGTCAAGTTTGATGTTGCTCATAATGTAAGATGTTATTTATAGGATTGATTTGTCTCAGATTGCAAAGATAGTGCAAATGAGTGAAATATCAAAACAAAAACAAAAGTTTTTGATTTTTGTATTTCCGAATGCAGCCTATCTTATTTAAAGACAGCGCAAAAAATCGAATCAGCGCAACGATTTACAAGTTTTCTTGCTATTCAGTTTGTTATTTTCTATAAAATATGTACTTTTGCAACGACTACTTAAATGAATCAGGAAATGGAGAGAAATAATAACCTAAGACGATCCGCCATGGTCTTTTGTGTTCTGTTTGCCAGTACTTTGGTAACTATGGCAGGAACCATCCATGTAACAACAACGGGTAATGATGAGAATGCAGGAACGGCAGATGCGCCTTTGCTGACCATTCACAAGGCAGTAGAATTGGTACAGCCAGGAGATACGATTTGGGTGCATGGAGGAACTTACACCATCAGCGAGCGTATCAAGATTCCTGAGAAGGCAACATCAGCTGACCGACGCTGTTATCTGTGGGCGGTGCCAGGAGAAGAAGTGGTTATCGACGGTTCGGGAATGCATCATACGACTCAGAGTGAATTCAAGATGGGTCGTTGTATCTATGTGAACCATCTGGCCAACTATTGGCATTTTAAGGGGCTCACGCTTTGCAATGCGGAGGATAACGGCATGAAGGTGGAAGGTTCCTATAATATCATCGAACAGTGCGTTTTCCATGACAATAACGATACGGGTTTGCAAATAGGCATGTATAAGGATTTCAGTATCGAGGAAACCAAGTCGTTGCCATCTGGAACGCCACAGTTCAATCCCGGGTACCAGTTCTGTCGTGGTAACATGGTCATTAATTGTGACTCCTATAACAATAATGACAGTCGCAGCTATAACGGTTCTGACGACGGCGGTGATGCCGATGGTTTTGCCTGTAAGCTGTTTCCCGGCCCTGGTACGGAATTCCATGGTTGTCGCGCCTGGACCAACAGTGATGACAACTGGGATCTCTATATGGTCTATCATCCTGTGGTCATTGACAATTGCTGGGCTTATCATGCCGGCTATTTTCCCGATGGCCATGAGGGAAAGAATGGCAACGGATTCAAACTGGGTGGCGGCGGTACATCAGGAGGTGCTGCTTTCGATCAGTCGGTAGGTGCCCATGTGGTAACCAACTGTGTGTCGTTTAATAATCTTCACAAAGGGTTTGACCAAAACAATGCCTACGAGGGAATGTATATCATTAACTGTACAGCCTGGGGCAATGAGTATAACTATCGTTTCCCCACTATCTTCGAATATGGCGGCATGACTATCCGCAACTGTGTGGGATGGGGAGCCAGTGCTCAGAAGAATGGTGTGAATGTTGGAAATCACGAGTTCCTGTCGGCTGATAAAGAGGGTTCCGTCTTGCCTGATACGGAATACAATTCCTGGACGACGATCGACGGTTGTGACCCTTATAAGGAAGGTAATAAGGTGGGTGGCAACAAGGTGGAGACACGTGACCACAGTGGCGAATTCCTTTCGCTCAGTGTAGATGATTTCATGGCTCCTCGTGAAGCCGATGGTTCCTTGCCGAAGAACAATTTTGCCCGACTAAAGGAGAACAGCATCTTCAAAGATATGGGAATGCCTGTTATCGGCTTTACGCCCGAACGTAAAATGACAGCGGCTGAAGCTGTAGCCGCAGGCTTGGAATACATTACTGCCGATGATATCTATATTCCTTATAATGACGCAGCTCCCGATTTTGGCGCCTTCGAATTAGACGGCGTTCCTTATCAGGACTATGTGATTCCCGAAAAAGCCACACTGACATGCATTAGTTCCAACTCTGGACAGGAGATACAAAGGGGGCGTCCCATTGAACCCATCGTCTATGAATTCGGGGGCTCGGCAACCACTGTTATCATAGAGGGGTTAGATGAAGGATTAACTTATGTTTTAGAGGGAAACACGGTGACCATCAGTGGAACTCCAACAACCAGCAGCACTTTCACCGTGACAGCCGTTGCCAGCGGTGGAGCCAAAGATGTGACTACGACGTGCAACATCATTGTGGTAACACCATTCAAGGTGCTCACCGGCGACTGGTATCATTTCCAGGATGCTCCCGATGCTTTGCCTGAGGATTTGAAGAATGTGATAGAAATCATCACCGGTGACGAGTCTCACCCCTCACTCATAAATCCCACCTATACAGAAAGCGATGGCAGTATTCCCGGTGGTTGTACGCAGGGTGCCTTTGTAATGGGACGTAATAGTGGCGGAATGAAATTGAACTTTGCCAACGGCGTGATGCAGGTGAATGTCATGATTCACTTCACGGGTGGTCGCGCTTTTATCATCAAGTATGATACTGGTGAAGGGGAGAAGAGCGTTAGTATCGACAAACAGTCCAAGGGTACCTATACATGGGATTTGGTGGAGAAAGCCGGACTCACAGAGGCACAGGCACTTCAGTTGAAGAGTCTTACTATTCTGAACAACAATTCGAGTGGTGAAGTACGTATCTATGATATGGAGATCCGTGTTCCTTCCAACGAAACAACAGGTATAAACAGCTTTGGCCGTTCATCGGAATCTAGGATTGTGAAATATATTCGCAACCGTCAGATTATCATTGAGAGAAATGGTCAACACTATAATCCTCAAGGCCAGCGACTTTGAATGCAGTCTTTTCAAATAATAAAATATGCCTGACAATTTTGCCAGGCATATTCTTTATCTGAAGGAATCCGTAAGGAGTTTGATTTCTATCTGAGGATTGATGCGCTCATAGAGAATGTTGTAAACAGCGTCAAGGATAGGCATATTGACGTGCATGTGGCGGTTGATTTCCTTCATACACTTGGTTCCGAAGAAACCCTCGGCAATCATTTCCATCTCTATCTGGGCAGACTTCACGCTGTAACCCTTGCCAATCATCGTGCCGAAAGTGCGGTTACGGGAGAAATTGCTGTAGCCCGTTACCAAGAGGTCACCCATATACACGGAGTCAATGATATTGCGGTCTTGTGGAGCTACCGTACTCAGGAAGCGGTTCATCTCAAGAGCAGCGTTAGACATAAGCACGGCTTGGAAGTTGTCGCCGTATTTCAGTCCGCTGCAGATACCGGCGGCGATGGCATAGACATTCTTCAAGACGGAGGAATATTCGATGCCGATGACGTCGGTGGAGGTTTTGGTTTTGATATAGTCGGAGGCGATGAGGCTGGCAAAGGCTTGCGCTTTCTCCTTGTCGGCACAGCCGATGGTGAGGTAGGAGAGGCGTTCGAGGGCTACTTCCTCAGCATGTGAAGGACCGCCAATGCATGCCAGATTCTCATAGGGTACGTCGTAAACCTGATGGAAATACTCAGAACAAACGAGATTCTCATCGGGCACAATTCCCTTAATGGCGGTAATGATGAATTTATCGCGTAGGCGGGTCTTCAATTTCTTGAGATGATTCTTCAGATAAGGAGAAGGCGTGACAAACACCAGCGTGTTGTAAGCCTGTGCAATCTTATTGATATCTGAAGAGAAATCGATTTCATCGATGTCGAAGTGGACGCTCATCAGATAGGCTGGGTTGTGCCCAAGTCGCTTGAAATCCTCAATACGGTCGTCGCGGCGCATATACCAGCCGATGTGGTGGGTGTGGCCTACCACAATCTTGGCGATGGCTGTTGCCCAGCTTCCGCCGCCGATAATCGCTATGTTTCCGCAGTCAAACATATTCTTTGAGTTAAAAGTTAAGAATTAAGAGTTAAGAATTATTCTCACTTCGTTGCGATTTAGAATTATTATCTTACAATTCTTAATTACGAGCTTTGCTCGTGATTCTCTCTTGCATTCGGCAAATCAAGTAAACTTGTATGCTCTGATTTAATCGAGAATTGATAATCGGCGTAGCTGGAAAATCTTAAAACTTAAATCTTAATTTTTAATTTGTTTTATCTATCCATTGCTGGATATCATCCACAGAGGGCTTCTGCATGTCGAGCTTGAACTTCTTCACGATGTCTCCAATCTTTTGCTGCAGGCCCTGTGCCTTCTGCTCACGGATGTCCTGAACGAGATAGAAACCGGCTTTATTGAGCACGGGAATCCACTCTTCGGGAACTCCTACTTCAGCCCATTCCTCAGCGGTGCTGCGGGGAGACTTCTTCTCAGGCTTCATCTGTGGGAAGAGCATAATTTCACCGATGGCAAACTTTCCAGTCATAAGCATCACCAGACGGTCGATGCCAATGCCGATGCCACTCGTAGGAGGCATACCATACTGCAGGGCACGCAAGAAGTCGTGGTCGATAATCATGGCTTCGTCATCACCCTTGGCAGCAAGTTTCATTTGGTCAATGAAACGCTCCTCCTGGTCGATGGGATCGTTGAGCTCAGAATAAGCGTTAGCCAACTCCTTACCATTCACCATCAGCTCAAAACGCTCGGTGAGTCCGGGTTTTGAACGATGCATCTTTGTCAGCGGTGACATTTCCACGGGGTAGTCAATGATGAAGGTGGGCTGCAGGAAAGTTCCTTCGGCCGTCTCACCAAAGATTTCGTCGATGAGTTTGCCCTTGCCCATGGTCTCCGTGTCTTCAATGCCGAGTTTCTTGGCAATCTCACGGATTTCATCCTCGGTCTTTCCGTTCAGGTCATAGCCGCTCTTCTCCTTGATGGCATCAAGGATGGGCAGACGGCGGTAAGGAGCCTTGAAAGAGATGAGGTTGCCATCGATTTCCACCTCAGGCTTTCCATTCACGGCGATACAGATTTCCTCGAGCATCTTTTCGGTGAATGACATCATCCAGTTATAATCCTTATAGCTCACGTAGAGCTCCATGCAGGTGAACTCGGGGTTGTGGGTCTTGTCCATACCCTCATTTCGGAAGTTCTTGCCAATCTCATAGACACCCTCGAAACCGCCCACAATCAAGCGTTTCAGATAAAGCTCTGTGGCGATGCGCATATACATGTCCTGATTCAGCGCATTGAAATGCGTGATGAACGGACGGGCAGAGGCACCGCCGGCAATGGTCTGCAGCACGGGTGTCTCCACTTCCGTGTAGCCATTGCGGTCGAGAATATTGCGAAGCGTACGGGTCACGATGGCACGCTTCTCGAAGGTTTCCTTCACACCGTCGTTAACCACGAGATCCACATAACGCTGACGATAGCGCAGTTCTGGATCGTCAAACTTATCATAAGCTACGCCATCCTTGTATTTCACGATAGGCAGGGGCTTCAACGACTTGGAGAGCAGCGTGATTTCCTGTGCATGGACAGATATCTCACCCATCTGTGTACGGAATACAAATCCTTTGATGCCAATAAAATCACCGATGTCCAAGAGTTTCTTGAACACCACGTTATACATATCCTTGTTCTCCTCGGGACAGATATCGTCACGGGTGATATACACCTGGATGCGGCCCTTGGAGTCCTGTAGTTCTACGAAAGACGCCTTACCCATCACGCGGCGGCTCATCATACGGCCCGCAATGCTTACTTGCCGGGGCTCTTCGTCATCCTTAAATTCTTCTTTGATGTCCGTGCTGAAAGCGTTGGTGGGAAATTCAGCAGCGGGATATGGGTTGATGCCCATATTGCGCAGTTGCTGCAGACTCTCGCGTCTGCCAATCTCTTGTTCTGATAATTCTAAAACGTTCATTGATTCCTTTTGATATAGCTATATTTGGGTACAAAGGTACGAATAAGTGAGAACAAATGCAAATAAAAATTCATTTTTTAGTTTGATTTGTATATTCACGGATAAAAACATCATGCAGAGTGAATGGAGTACGCAGAGGTATTAATCATCTGCCAACTGTTAATTGTCAACCGTAAACTAAGAAGAACATCATTTCTTAATCCTCAGAACGGGTGCGATTTCGTTCACTTGTTTCGGAAGGGTCACCACAAGTCCGGCGGCAGTTTGGCGCGTCTTCACCTTGCCGTAACCCAACAGCCATGCACCGGTAATGGATTTGCGGAGGTTTGGATTGCCTTTCGCCAGACTCTTGATGACGAGTTGTCCGCTCTCAGGCCATCCCATCGCTGTTACGTAGAGATATTTCTTGGTCTGATTGAAACGGATGTCGCGGGAGTCCATATGGCTGTATTGTCCGTCGTTGAATCCCTGCGCATTCAGCTTGATGTCGGCATCGGCCACGGGGCCCTCACCGAATTTCACCCATGGACGGGTGTCGAAGATGCTCTCGCTGTTCACCTTCATCCATGCCTCCAGGTCATCGAGAATCTTTGCTTCCTTCTCGTCGTAGGTACCATCGCCACGAAGTGGGATATTCAGCAGCAGACAGCCGTTCTTGCTTACGATGTCCACGAGCTGTTTCACCACCGTTGCTGCCGTCTTATAGGCGCCCCGTTCATAAATGGATGTATTGTAATGCCACCCACCGATGCAATTGCACGTCTGCCACGGCTCTTCAATAATCTCATTGGGAGCCCCGCGCTCCACGTCCCATGTCAATGCCTTGCGCTGACGTTTGTTGAGAATCTTTCCGAAAACCACGGCTCGCGGATTGGTGTTGTAGAAATGGGTGGTGATCTTCATGCCCGCGTCGCTGATGTCATAGAAGGGCAGCACCGTCACGTCGAAGTAGATCAGATCAGGCTTATAGCGGTTGATGGCATCCAGCGTACGGTCGTAGAAATTAGTCACAAATGCCTGTGTGGGTTTTGCTGCCCCATGCGTCCAGTCCCACTGCTGGTGAATTTGGCTGTTGCTCCACGAGCGGTCGCTCAGCGGATGGTTCTGGGCATAGAGTTCCTGTGGGTCATATCCTTCCCACCACTTGCCTTTGCCGTCCTCTTTCGTCAGATGTCCGTCGTAATAGACGCCTGCCTTCTTTCCGTTCTGGTCATAGCGCTGCGAAGGTTCATACCACGTCCAGGCATGATCAGCATGGAACGAGATACCTAGTGGCAGTCCGTATTTCTTTGCAGCCGCTGCCCATTCCGCGAGGATGTCATGCTTCGGACCGATGTTCACCGAGTTCCATTTCTGATATTTCGAGTCCCAGAGGTCGAAGTTATCGTGGTGATTACCCAGTACGAAGAAGTACTGCGCCCCCAAACGCTTATAGCGCTCCACCAGTTTTTCTGGATTCCAGCGCTCCGCCTTGAAGAGCGGCAGCACATCTTTGAACCCGAACTCCGACGGATGTCCGTAATGCTCGCGGTGATATTTCGCCTGGTCAGAGCCTTCTATATAGAGTCCGCGCGCCATCCAGTCGCCCGAGCCTTCCACGCACTGTGGTCCCCAGTGGGCCCAGATGCCGAACTTCGCATTACGGAACCATTCGGGTGTCTCATGTTTCTCTAGCGATTCCCACGTAGGTTCATATTGTCCCTTTGCCATCGGCTCATGTGCCTCCGAGACGGGCACCTCATAAGTTTGTGCCATCGTAATGGTTGAAGTAGCTATCAGCAGGCCTGTCAAAAGTGCTTTCATATTTGTTGTTTTGAATTTAAATCAAATCTGTTACCTCATACTGACAACCGTTCTTTTCCCTTTATAAACCACCTGACGCATGGTTCCGTCAGGAAGTTTCACCACGAATGTCTGCTGCCGTGGCATGCCTTTATAAGAACCTTTGCGTTTGTTAAGCGTGAGCGTTTGGCGAGTGTTGTCCCAATTGATCTGCATGCGGCTACATTGTTCTTGGAGATAACCATTTGATTCGCCGTCATCATCATAGAGCGTGAATGAGGCATCCTGTCCGGGATAGACATTCAGTGTAATCATACTATGAAAATCATCAGCCGTCGATTGCACGTCTGGCCCTGTAGGCACGATGCTGCCGGCACAAACAAATACGGGAATACGCGAACGGTCAACGGCAGTCGTCACCTGCTGTCCTCCCTCGTAGTGGCGGCCTGTCAGTCGATCATACCATCCTCCGGCATGACGGGGAAGATAAGTGGTCCATTCTGTGACATTCGGCTCCGTAACAGGATTTACGAGCAGCGAACGCCCGAACATATATTCGTGCTCCTGTTGTAGTGCCTCTGCATCATCGGCGAAATCGAAGACGAGGGGACGCATCAGCGTGGAACCCTCTGTCGAGATGGCAGCCGCATAACTATAGATATAAGGTAGCAGCCGATAGCGCTCCTTCAGGCATTGCGCAATCACCTGCTGCGCCTCTTTGCCATATCGCCACGGCTCCGTGTCGCTCATATAGCCATGCACACGCATCAGCGGCAGATAGACCGATGTCTCTATCCAGCGCAGCATTCTTTCGATGTAAGCCTTGTCGCTGTATTGGTTCTGAGGACGGAAGAAACCACCTGCATCATACGTCCACCAAGGGATGCCCGCTGCCTGCAGACCCAGTCCCGCGGTAATCTGCCTTCGAAAAGTTTCCCAGTCGTTGCCCACATCGCCCGACCAAAGGGCAGAACCGTAACGCTGTATGCCCGCAAATCCACTACGCGTCAGAATCATCGGCCTTCGTGAGGGTTGGTCGTTCAGCAGTCCTTCGCATACAGTTTTATTCACTAGCAGCGGATAGACGCAGCGGAAAGTTTCACCCTTCCATTGTCCGTTGTTCACCAGTCGTCCTTCCAGATCGTCGTTCTCCGGTTCCGTGGCGTCCTGCCACCAGGCATCTATGCCCGTGGGCAGCAGCCGCTGACTGAAGTTCTTCCAATAGGCTTTCGCCGCCGCAGGATTGAAGAAGTCTATCCAGTCCGTGTTGGGAATATAGTAACCGCTCGCTGCCATCTCACGGCCCACCTCTGAATTGCGGTCAATCTTCGACCACACTGAGAGCATCAGCTTCAGGTTCATGCCGTGAAGCGAATCGGTGAGCGCCTTCGGATCAGGATAGTTCGCCTCGTCAAACTTCATGGAGTTCCATCCGTGAGGTCCCCAGTACTGCCAATCCTGTACCAGCATATCCACGGGCAACTGCTCACGGCGGAATCGCTGCGCCGTTTCCAGAATTTCGTTCTGGGAATGGAAACGCTCCCTGCAATGGATATAGCCCAGCGCCCAGCGGGGCATCAGCGGAGCCGCTCCCGTCACCTCACGGTAGGCGGCAATCACCTCGTCGGCACTGCCCACAAACACCGTATAGTCCACAATTTGTGCCACGGGTGACTCTAGTACTGTCTCATTCTTAACCTTATTATAATATACGACAGGCTGGTCTCCCCCCGACAATTCAGCTGTCAGCTGATGTTTTCCTTTCTCCAGATGTACGATTTCAGAAGCCGTAGGAGGCAGCCACAGGTTACGCATTTCAATGATCGTCCTTCCGTCGATGCTCAAGTTATGTCGCCGTGCCATCTTTTGTCCCACGTCCAGCAGCAGCGCATAGTCACCCTCCTCAGCAATGTCTATCGTGGCTGCAAAACGGTTTTGACGCCGAACCTCCTGGCGGTTTCCTTCCGTTGACGTCACGTTGACTGTTTCGGCAACGCCCTCTTCGGCCGCTTTCTGCAGCACGATACTATTCGGACAAGGATTCAGCAGCGTCATTCCGTAGTTATTCCACAGCAGTCCGTAGCCCTTACTAGAGATCAGCATCGGAATACTCGTCTGCGTGTTCACCTGTGTTAGTCGCCGCGAAAGCCCACGTATGTTGTTATGCCCGTCCTGAAACTGTCCCATGCCATATAGATGTTCATCCTTAGGCGATTCGATAGTCAGTCGCGCTTTGCCAGTAGCATCCTTTGTGAGCTCGTGCCCTTTTGCCACGAAGACAGACTGTCCTTCCGCATTCATAATCGTCAGCATCTGCCGTTCAGCATCCACTTTGACTTGCATCTTCCGCGTCTGCCCATCCTTCCATTTCGTGGCCTCTGTCTTCACATACACCCATTCTGGCAAGGAGTCCTTCTGGTTCCCCTCGGCATACTCCACACGTAAGGCATTCTCCGTCAGCGGCGTCAGCCGCAGTGTTCCCTTGCCAAACGGGATGTTTACGGTCTGAGCCACCATGTTAAGCCAGGTCATAGTCATGACCAAAAGCAACAACCTCTTCTTCATTTTCTTTAGCTGTTAAATTTACGTTTGCAAAGATACTATTTTTTATTTCATTATCCCTTCTTCCGCCACAAATTCTATATGGAAAAACTGAAAACTAATTTGAGATTTTAGGGATTTTAAAGTGAACCCCGAAAGTTTTTTGTCTAACTTTCGGGGTTCACTTCTAGATTTTCACGCCCTATATGTTCAAATAGAATTGTTTTAGAATGCAGCCTCGTGAAGAATCTCACCAAGGGTGGGATGGATGTGAATGACATCCGCAAGATTGCGGAGTGTGGCTTTGGCGTGGATGAGGGCCGTCACTTCCTGGACGATGTCGGAAGCATGGGCACCCAAGACGTGGCAGGCTACAATTCTGCCTTCAGCATCTGCCAGGAGTTTCACAAGTCCGTCGGTGGCATTCATAGCCAGGGCCTTGCCGTTGGCGCGGTAATAGGCCTTTCGACAGATGTAGTTACCTCCCGAGAGCTCCTTCAACTGATCTTCAGTGGGACCAACGCCAGCGAGTTCGGGGTTGGTGAAGACGGCAGCAGGCATGGCCGTGAAGTCGATGGCGTCTTCCTTGCCAAGGATGTTATTGACCGCATGGATACCTTGGAAGGTGGCTGCATGGGCAAGCATCTGAAGACCGTTGACATCGCCGATGGCGTAGATTTTTGTTAATGTAGAGTGTAGAGTGTAGAGTGTAGAATTATGATTACCTTCTGCAGAAGCATCTACTGATGACAACACCCGGAAGGAGTGGGGATCTACGGGGATGGCGCCCTTGGGAGTCAGTTCGATGCCGGCGGCTTCAAGGTTGAGACCTTCGGTGCGGGGACGACGGCCGGTGGCAATGAGGATGGTGTCGGCTTCAATGGTCTGTTCCTTGCCTTTGCGTTCGAATGTGACGGTGTTGCCATCGATGCTCTTCACTGCCGACTGTAGGAAGAACTCCACGCCTCGCTTCTCGAGCATCTTACGGAGTCGTTTGGCGAGGTCGCTGTCCATCGGGGGCAGGCATTCCTTCAGGAACTCAATGACCGTAACCTTGCTGCCAAAGGAGGAGAATGCGGCGGCAAACTCCATACCGATGACACCGGCGCCCACGATGCAGAGATGCTCGGGGATGTGGTCGATATTGAGCAACTCCGTAGAAGAAACTAATGGAGAGTGTAGAGTGTAGAGTGTAGAATTATGATTACCTCCAGAATCTCCATTCCTCAGGAACGGGGGAATGGCGGATTCGGAACCGGTGGCAATAATGATGTTGGGGGCGGAGTATTCCTCTTCACCGATCATGACCGTATGGTCGTCCTTGAAGCTGGCGTTACCACGAACGAGGGTGATGCCAGGCTGGGAGAGCAGGGTCTCGACTCCTGTGCGCAACTGGGTTACCACGGACTGCTTACGGGCGGCAATGGCGGGGAAATCGACTTCGAAGCTAACGCCCTTGAGGCCTGAGGCCCCCGTGTCACGCAGTTCGTCGATGAGTTCCGCATGATGGCAGAAGGTCTTGGTGGGGATGCAGCCGCAGTTGAGGCAGGTGCCTCCCACTTCCGCTTTTTCCGCGATGACTACTTGCAATCCGTTCTTGACTGCATATTCAGCGGCACGGTATCCGCCAGGGCCCGCACCAATAATGATTAAATCGGTATTTGTCATGGGGTTTAGTTTTGGAAAGAAATTACCGTAATTCGCGAAATTATTAGAACCTATAGATTATGGTAATTACGGCAATTTCTTTCATTTTTCATTATTCCTCATTCATCATCTGCCGATAGGTGACCACAGGATGCTTGGCGGCGAGGACATCATCCACACGACCGATAGGCGTGGAGTGGGGAGCGGTTTTCACCAATTCGGGGTTCTCACGGGCTTCTTGTGCTATCTTGTGCATTACCTCGATGAAACCGTCGAGCGTATCCTTCGACTCGTTCTCCGTGGGCTCTATCATCAGACTCTCATGGAAGAGGAGTGGGAAATAGATGGTGGGCGCATGATAACCATAGTCGAGCAGACGCTTGGCTACATCCATCGTGGTGACACCTGTAGACTTGTCCTTCAGACCATCGAAGACGAACTCATGCTTGGTGAGTCCGGGGATGGGGAGCTCGAAGTCGTCCTTCAGGCTCTCCTTGATGTAGGTGGCATTGAGAGTAGCCAACGGGCCTACCTCTTTAATATGCTCACGGCCCAACGAGAGAATGTAGCAGTAGGCCTTGATCATCACGCTGAAGTTCCCGAAGAAACTGCCTATGCTGCCTAATGACTGCTCGTAGTCGCCTGTCTCTACGGTGTAGGACTTGTCTTCGGGATGGAAGACAACGCGAGGTGTAGGAAGGAAGCTTTCCAAACCTTCGCGTACACCGACAGGACCGGAACCAGGACCACCACCACCGTGAGGCGTGGAGAAGGTCTTGTGGAGATTGATGTGCATCACGTCGAAACCCATATCGCCTGGACGGCAATAGCCGAGCATGGGGTTAAGGTTGGCTCCGTCGTAGTACATCAGACCGCCACAGTCGTGCACCAGTTTGGCAATCTCAGGAATATTTTTCTCGAAGATGCCGAGGGTGTTGGGGTTGGTCATCATCATGGCGGCAATGTCGGGGCCGAGCTCTTTGACTAGATGCTCTAAGTCCTCTAGGTCTACCAGGCCATCTGAGCCAGATTTCACCTCGATGACCTCCATGCCGCAGACAGCTGCCGAAGCGGGATTGGTGCCATGGGCAGAGTCGGGGATGAGTACCTTCGTGCGACGGTCGTCGCCGCGGCTCTGGTGATAAGCACGGATAACCATCAGGCCTGTCAGTTCACCATGGGCTCCGGCACAGGGATTGAGCGTGAACTCTCCGAGACCGGTGAGGGCACAGAGCTGCTTTTGCAACTCGTGATAGATGTGCAACGTCCATTGGCAGGTGTCGGCGGGCTGCATGGGGTGCTTGCCTGCAAACTCCTGTAGGGCGGCGAGTTCTTCATTGATGACAGGATTGTATTTCATCGTGCAGCTGCCCAACGGATAGAAACCGTCGTTCACACCGAAGTTATTATGAGAAAGGTTCGTATAATGACGTACGACGGTCATTTCGTCGCATTCGGGTAGGGCTGCCTCCTTGGCACGCAGCAGATTCCCGGGCAGTTCGCTGAGGCTGTGCCTAAAATTGTTCTTTGGCAGGGTGTAACCCTTGCGTCCTGGTCTTGAAAGTTCAAAAATCAGGTTTCCGTATAGTTTGTTGTTCATGCCTCTTGCGTTTTAATTTCAATGATAGAATCTACAAAGTCGTTAATCTCATCAGAGGTACGCTGCTCAGTGACGGCGAACATAATGGTGTGCTCGTCAATCTTCACACCGGCCATGTAGCCCCATTCGGTGCACTGTTCCTGCAAATCGTCCACATCACCGTCGTAGGTTAGGCAGAATTCATTGAAGAACGGCTGCTGGAACTTTGGCTTGAAATAGCCCGTGGCAATCAATTTGTCGTAGAGTTCGTGAGCGCCGGCATAGGAGAGTTCGGCAGCTTCACGCAGTCCCTGACGGCCCATTACAGAGAGATAAATGGTGACATAGAGTGCCATCAGACTCTGGTTGGAACAGATGTTGGAAGTGGCCTTCTGGCGGCGGATGTGCTGTTCACGAGCCTGAAGGGTGAGCACAAAGGCACGCTGTCCGCGATTGTCCTTCGTCATACCTACGATACGTCCCGGCATCTTGCGGATAAGTTTCTCGTTGCAGCACATATAGCCAATGCCAGGGCCTCCGAATGACATGGGAATGCCTAAGCTCTGGCCTTCGCCCACAGCGATGTCGGCTCCCCATTCACCGGGAGTCTTCAGTACGGCGATGTCGGCAGCCACACTATTGATGATGAAGAGGGCCTTCTGCTCGTGGATGGCATCGGCCAAACCGGTGAAATCCTCGATGATGCCATAGTAGTTGGGAGCCTGAACCACCACACCGGCTACGCCACCTTCGACAAGTTTCTGCAGCAGGTCTTCACGGTCGGTGACACCGTCCTTCTGTGCGATGCTCACGATGTCGATGCCATGGAAGTGGGCGTAGGTGTCAACAACCCGACGAACCTTAGGGTCGAGGGTTTCGCTGACGAGCACCTTTGTGGCTTTCTTAGCAGCGCTGAATGCCATCATCACGGCTTCGGCAGTTGCCGTGGCACCATCGTACATGGAAGCATTGGAGATGTCCATGCCTGTGAGCTCGGCCATCATGCTCTGGTATTCAAAGATGTAGTGAAGGGTGCCCTGGGAAATCTCTGCCTGGTAAGGCGTATAGCTAGTGAGGAACTCAGAGCGTTCGATGAGGTTCTGCACGATGGAAGGTGCATAATGATCGTAGCACCCAGCTCCAGCAAACACCGTGAGCGGTGCATCCAGTTGGGCAAGGGCACGGAGGTATTCGCGGAGTTCAATCTCGCTCTTAGCCTCCGGCAGGTCGTACTCGTCCTTGAAGTGGATTGCTTCGGGTACGTCGGCATAGAGTTCTTCAAGGGAGCTCACGCCCGATTTCTCCAGCATCTGCTTCAAGTCATCTTCCGTATGGGGGAAATATTTGTAATCCATTGTTGTTTTAATTAGTAATGAGCAATTAGGAGTTCGTAATTATGAAATGACCTTCCGCAGAGTTATCTGACGATATCAATGCTTGAAGGTAATCATAATTACTCATTACTCATTCCTAATTACTCATTAGATAAAACTATTTCTCGCAGAAAGCCTGATAAGCAGCGGCTTCCATGAGGTCGTCGAGCTCGGACTTGTCAGAGAGTTCCACTTTGATGATCCAGTTGGCATAAGCGTCCTGGTTGATGAGTTCGGGCGCATCATCGAGAGCTTCATTCACTTCCACAACGGTTCCGCTTACGGGAGAGATGAGGTCGCTGGCAGCCTTTACGCTTTCCACAGCACCAAACTCTTCGCCGGCTTCCACTTCGTCATCCACTTCGGGCATATCCACATAGACCACGTTGCCTAATGCATTCTGGGCATAGTCGGTAATGCCGATGTAGCCATACTCACCTTCGATTTTCACATACTCATGACTCTCGCTATAAAAGAGTCCTTCAATTACTTTTGCCATAGTTGTATTATTTTTTTATTTCGGTTATTCGGTTATTCGGTTATTCGGTTATTCGGTTAGCCGGGTATCCGGTTATTTCTTATAATGCTTCTCATAGAAACGCTTCTTCACTACCTTGCCGGGGAACACCTTCTTGCGGATTTGGATATCCACCGTCGTGTCGAGTTTGGCAAAACGACTGTCGATGAGGGCCATGCACACGCTCTTGTCTGTGGAGATAGTGTGATAACCAGTGGTCACTTCACCGATAATCTCACCGTCTTTCAATACGTTGTAGCCATGACGGGGGATAGCCTTGTCAGCCAGTTCGATACCCACGAGTTTCTTGGCAACGCCTTCTGCCTTCTGCTTGGCGAGGGCATCCTTGCCGATGAACTCTTCCTTGTCAAGTTTTACAAACATGCTGAGACCTGCCATGACGGGAGAAATCTCGGCAGACAGTTCGTCGCCATAAAGGGGCAGTCCTACTTCGAAACGAAGGGTGTCGCGGCATCCCAGTCCACAGGGCTTGCAGCGGGCACTGGCCATCAGTTTATCCCAGCATTCGCGGATAAAATCGGGTGTGCCGTAGATTTCGAAACCATCTTCGCCAGTATAGCCTGTGCGGGAAACAATAATCTCAGGCGAAACTGTCTTGCAAGTATAGAATACGAGTTCCTTGCAGGGAATCTGCAGCACTTCCTCTACCACGGCTTCGGCATTGGGTCCCTGAACAGCTAACTGTCCGTATTCGTCAGAGCAGTTCTTCAGTTTCACGTCGAAACCTTCAGCCTGCTGCTGAATCCATGCCCAGTCCTTGTCGATATTGGCAGCATTGATAACCAGGAAGAAATCCTGATCTGCCATCTTATAGACCAGCAAGTCGTCAACAACACCACCGTCTTCATAGCACATCATTCCATAAAGAATCTGGCCATCATCCAGACCCGATACATTGTTTGTGAAAATGTGGTTTACATAGCGTTCAGCATCATTACCCTTTACGGTCACTTCACCCATGTGACTTACGTCGAAAACACCGCAATGCTGGCGTACGGCCTGATGCTCATCAACGATGCCCGAATACTGAATAGGCATGTCGAAACCGCCAAACGGACTGATGAGCGCCCCAAGGGCTACGTGTTTGTCATACAGACAGGTTCTTTTGTTTTCCATTTCTTTGTTTGGGATTTATTGGTTGTTATTGTTTGGATTGTTGATAATTCAGATCATTTCATATTTCTGTTCCAGTAGTTCGATACGAGGCAGATCCTTTTCCGTCAGCATCACTTCTCCTTCGCACAACTGGGCCTGGATAAATGTCTTCAGTTCTTCGAGACCTATCGGGATGTAGTCTTTAAGCAGACAGATGCGCTGCCGCACACTCTCCACACCATTGTGCTGCAGTTTCTCCTGCGAGGGCGTGATGGCCTGCATCATGTGTTCCATGTGGGTATCGTAAAGGAGAGTGCCATGTACGATGCAATGGTCACCTAATTTATAGCAGGCCGTTCCGCTCACCTTCCGGTCACCTATCATGACATCATTATGGCGGGTGCCCACAGCTTCTACGCCCAATTTCCGGAGAATCAGAATCACCATACTGATATAACGATTGAAGGCAAAGCCTACATTCTCCTGTTTGGTGATGAAAGAGAGCATCAGATTGTCCTCATCTGCATATACACATCCGCCTCCGCTTTTGCGATGAAACACCTGGATACCATGCTCACGGCAGTAAGGCAGATTCACTTCGTTCTCAATGACTTGGTTGCGCCCAAAGATGACACTGGGTTTCACCTGCCACATAAAGAAACAATCCAGCTCGTCGGTATTACGAGCCACATATTCTTCCATGGCAAGATAGAAAGATAGTCTCCGCACCCTGTTATCGGGAAGCGCAACGTATTTCATCGGCAGATGTTCATCGTTAGTGTTTTCGATTTGGTGCAAATATATGAAGATTTTATGTATTCACCAAAGTTTTTTGTGAAAGCATTTTCTATTTTATAAATTCTTCACTTTTGATTTTGTGCTCGTCCGACAAAGCAAAATAAAAGCAAGCTTTTTTTGCTATTCTGCTTGTTAAATGGTACCTCTGGCTTTGCCGAAGGTACTTGCGCTCGACAAAGCAAATTAAAAAACAAGCTTTTTATTTGTTTTGTGCTCACTTATTCGTACTTTGGCTTCGCCGAAGGTACTTGCGCTCCACAAAGCATATTAAAAAACAAGTTTTTTATTTGTTTTGTGCTCACTTATTCGTACTTTGGCTTCGCCGAAGGTACTTGCGCTCGACAAAGCAAATTAAAAAACAAGTTTTTTATTTGTTTTGTGCTCACTTATTCGTACCTTTGTCCCGCGAATGCAGTATTTAGGTGAAATCATATCACTCACAGTTGCTGTTTTCTGGACAGGTGCAGCCCTGGCTAGTGAGATGGTGTCCAAACGTTGGGGCGTCTTTGTTTCCAATGTCTGGCGCATGCTCATTGCTACTTCCTTTATCGCTGCGCTGTGCTGGTTGACGCTTGGCGCTCCCTATCCTGTCTATGCAGGTGCCAAAGCATGGTTTTGGATGGCATTATCGGGTGTGGTAGGTTATGCCATGGGTGATTACTGCCTGTTTAAGAGTTATATTCTCATAGGCTCCTTATACGGTCAGCTTTTTATGACCTTGGCACCAGCTACCACAGCTTTGGCGGCATGGATTATGCTGGGGCAGCAGCTCAATTGGCAGAGTCTGCTGGCTATGGGCATCACATTGGCTGGCATCGCTCTCTCCATTTTAGGGCGTGGTGATGGTCATAAACTGTCGTTGCGTCTGCCCTGGAAAGGGGTGCTGATGGCTATAGGTGCCGGTATAGGGCAGGGTGTCGGACTTGTGCTCAGTAAAATAGGACTTGATTATTACACACAGGATGTTCCCACGGCTATTCTTCCATCGGTGATAAACGTGCTTCCCTTCAGTGCCAACATGATCCGCTGTATTGCCGGTTTCTTCTGTTTCTTGCTGATAATGTGGATTCATCAGGGTTTTGATGATTTCAAGAAAAGTCGTACTGACGGGCGTGGTTTCTTCTACGTCATACTGGCCGTAATTTGTGGTCCTTTTGTGGGAGTGGGCCTTTCCCTGATGGCTGTTCAATACACGGCAGCAGGTATCGCATCCACTCTGATGGCCCTCACACCTATTATTATTATATGGCCTAGTCATTGGCTGTTTAAAACGCCCATTACACTGAAGGGAGTTGTGGGGGCGGTCATTTCCTGTATCGGTGTATCATTGTTTTTCCTACTCTAAACAGATTGCAATTCTGCACTCTTCACTCTTCGTTCTTGACTTATATAATCTTCGTTAATTATTTGGGAATTATCCAATAAATCAGTATATTTGCATCCAGAAGGTTACGAAAAAAAGTAATAATTATGGATGTGACAGCAATCAAAGCAATTATAGAACGCCAACCCAATCTTTCAACTGCCTTGGGAATGGAGTTCATCTCAACCCCGGAAGAAGATACTTGTATGGCGCGTATGAAAGTCGATGAACGTAACCGTCAACCCTTTGGATTTTTAAGTGGCGGTGCTTCTTTGGCTTTAGCAGAGAATGTTGCCGGTGTGGGCAGTTCTGCTCTTTGTCCCGGCAAGATTTGCGTAGGTATCAGTGTGAGCGGGGAACATGTGAAAGCTGTGGTGGAAGGCGATACCGTTACAGCCTTTGCCCACCTGGTTTCCAAAGGACGGTCTCTCCATGTCTGGGACGTTCATCTGGAGAATAGTCAGGGTGACCTTATCTCTACGGTTCATGTAACCAATTATATAATCTCTCCCAAAAAGTCAAAGCATGAGTAGTTTTGCAATCTTTCGGCTGCCATTTGCTGAAACTTGTACGTTGATGGTGCAGGAAGAAGGAGAACCTGAAGAACTGCATCGGCTGAGTTCTCTAAACGACCGTCAGGGATATGTCTTTGCACCATTTGCGGTCAGTCCTAAGCAACCCATTCTTTTGCTTTCACCTACCCATGTAGAAACAATGGATTGCAAGGAAGTCGTTACGGTTTGCTCGTCAGGAATCTTGGCTGATTATGCATTCCCTTGTCAGGTGATTCCGTCGCCTTTGTCGAGTCATTATCAGATGCGTTATCATCTTGATTTCTGCAATTTCTATGCCCAGCTTCACGAAGGAACCTTCCGTAAGATTGTGCTTTCCCGCTGTCTGGATCTGGATGTTGCCGAACCAGAGTCTCCCTTTATGCTTTTTCAGAAAGCCTGTGAGCGCTATCCCCGGATGTTTATTTCCTTAGTGAGTACGCTTCAGGGAGGAACGTGGCTGACGGCAACACCTGAGATTTTGTTGGAGAGTTGCACCCCAGAGTCTCTTCCACAAGGGGAAGTTGGAGGTGGCTCTTCTTTCCGCACCATAGCCCTTGCCGGTACTGTGCCGTTTACGGAGGAAGTGAGATGGAGCGAGAAAAATATCCGCGAGCAGCGTTATGTGGCCACTTATATGATGGAAACACTCGAACAGTTTACCAACAAAATCAGCGAGGAGGGACCTTATACCACAAGGGCAGCCAATCTCGCTCATCTGCGGTCGGATTTCACATTCACCTTGTCGGACAACCATCATTTAGGCACCCTCTTGCAAACCCTTCATCCTACACCGGCTGTCTGCGGAATTCCCAAGCGCGAAGCCTTCGATTTTATCTTGCGCAACGAATCATCTCCACGCCGGTATTATAGTGGTTTCCAAGGTCCGCTCCAGCCAGAAGGAGAAACACATCTTTATGTTTCTCTCCGTTGTATGATGATTAATGGGGGTCATTATGCCCTCTATGCGGGTGGCGGACTACTGAAAGACAGTATAGAAGAATCGGAATGGCAGGAGACGGAAGCCAAATTAAATACGATGAGAAATGTACTCGAATAAGGAGAATGTAAATATACTGACCAGTCTGCTGGTGGCCCACGGCGTGCGCCATGCGGTGGTTTGTCCCGGCAGCCGCAACTCACCCATTGTGCACAATCTCACGGAGTGTCCCGATATCACGTGCCATCCCGTAACCGATGAGCGTTCGGCAGGATTCTATGCTCTGGGCATGTGCCAGTGTACTAGCTTGCCGGTGGCGGTCTGTGTCACGTCGGGCACCGCCTTGCTGAATCTTGTTCCGGCAGTTGCTGAGGCTCGGTATCAGCACCAGCCTTTGGTGGTGATTTCTGCCGACCGTCCCCTGCAATGGATTGACCAGTTGGACGGGCAGACACTCCCGCAGCCTGGTGTCTTCGGCAGTTTTGTAGGGAAATCCGTGTCGTTGCCCGAACCGCATGACGACGAAACCCGCTGGTATTGCAACCGATTGGTTAACGAGGCCCTGCTTGCATCCCGCTACGAGGATGTCCCTGTACATATTAATGTGCCGATTAGCGAGCCGCTGTTTGAGTTCACTACACCTTTTCTGCCCCATGAGCGCACTATTGAACGAATACATAGTTTTCCTAATTTCGAGGCTATAGCCGCTGACGTGGGTGAGCGTTTCCTGAAAGCATCGCGCCCTATGATTGTGATAGGGCAGACCAAAGATGACGGATATGCCGAACACTATGCCGACGATTATCATTTGGTGATCGACTATGCTGTGGTGCTTCACGAGTCGCTCAGTGGTTTCATCAGTCCCAGTCATTTCGATGAGGTGCTGAGTCGGGTGGGGGAACGGCCTGAATATCAGCCCGATTTCGTACTCTATATGGGCGACACCATTGTCAGTAAGCGGCTAAAGAAGTTCCTCCGCGGATGTAAAGACTGCTACTTCGTCATGGCCAGCGAAAGCGGGAACCTCACCGACACGTTTATGAATCTCCACCATTGGGTGCATTGCGACACCTGGACCATGCTGCTTACGTTGGCTGATTTATTGCGGGAGAAACATCCTCAGCCCACGGCTTTCCGGGATTTGTGGGGGCAGGCGCTTACGCGTGCGATGATTCATACCGACCAATTCATCCCTGCCTTTTCGCAAATGGCTGCAGTAAGATTGTTTGAGCAATACTGCGACAGCAGCAAACATTTCGTTCACTATGCCAACAGTGCCGCCATCCGTTTAGCTAACATCTATGCGCGCCATTATGTTTATTGCAATCGTGGCGTTAACGGCATCGAGGGATCACTTTCCACTGCTGCCGGTTTTTCCTTAGTCGCAAAGAATCCTGTATTCATCGTTATCGGCGACCTCAGTTTCTTTTATGACAGTAATGCCCTATGGAATAAAGAGTTGAAAGGCAACTTCCGTATCCTTTTACTTAATAATGGTGGGGGTGGCATCTTCCGCCAGTTGCCGGTAGGCGATGGGCGTTCCTCTGCCCTCGATTACGTGATGGGAAGCCATCATACTTCAGCTGAAGGTATTTGCAAAAGTTACGGGGTAGAATATCTCAGTGCCCGTAACGAGGTCGAAATGGAAGAAGGAATCCAACTCCTCTTGCAGAAGGAAAGTTCACGTCCCCTCCTACTGGAAGTTTTTACGGATGCGGAAACCGACACTCAGGTCTTAAAAGATTATTACCGTAGTCTTTCTATATAGGGGAGAGGCTATTCCTCGTCCTCCCGTTTTCCACGCATCTTGTGGAGAAAAGCATTGAAGGCTTCGAAACAGAGAAGCACTATTACCGTGCTCACGGCTGCCAGCGTGTACATGCCCACACCGCAGGCCATGCCCACAGCTGCAGTAACCCACAGGCCGGCTGCCGTAGTCAATCCTTTCACAACGTTCTTCTGAAAGATAATGGTTCCCGCACCGATGAAACCGATGCCTGTTACGACCTGAGCGGCAATACGTGCAGGATCCATACGCAGTGTCATCTGGTCTTTGGGAAGATCGTCAAAACCATGAACGGAAATGATCATAAAAAGGGCAGAGCCCAGTGCCACCAGTACATGCGTACGAAATCCGGCAGCTTTCGTTCGATATTCGCGGTCCAGTCCGATGATTGCACCTAAAAAGGTGGCTGCCAGGATACGGATGATAAATTCTGTTGTCATTGTAGTTGCTTTTAATCTTGAGTGCGAAGATACAAAAAATCCTTTAATCTTCCATCTTTTTCCTCTCACTTTTTTATTTCAAACGCTTTATAATTATTTCTTTCTTTTTTGATGGTCTTAATAAAAATAGGTTTTATTTGGTTTTTTGCCTATTTATTAGTACTTTTGTGCCAATAATCAGACTCTTTTGATATGAGACAAAGAAACTGGAAATTGACACATGAGTTTAAGGAGATTCTCTTTGAGGAATACAATCACATCGCAAAAATCACCATCAACCGGGCTCGTTACCGTAATGCTTTTACGCCCCTGACTACCTTGGAATTGTCACAGGCTTTTAGTATTTGTCGGGAGGACGCCAACATCCGTGTAGTGATCCTGACGGGTGCCATGAGTGAAGTCCCCGAAGGTAAACAACTGGAAGATGTAAAACACGCATTCTGTTCGGGCGGTGATATGCATGTGAAGGGACGTGGCGGTTATATCGATAAGGAGGGCGTACCACGTCTTTCGGTTCTTGATGTGCAGATGCAGATCCGTCGTTTGCCAAAGCCCGTGATTGCGATGGTAAACGGCTATGCCATAGGCGGTGGTCATGTCTTGCATGTGATGTGCGATCTGACCATTGCTTCAGAGAATGCTATCTTTGGACAAACTGGTCCTAAGGTGGGTTCTTTTGATGCTGGTTTTGGTAGCAGCTATCTGGCACGTATGGTGGGACAGAAGAAGGCCCGTGAGATTTGGTTCCTCTGCAAGCAATACACGGCTGAAGAGGCAGAGCGCATGGGGATGGTGAACAAGGTGGTGCCTATCTCGGAACTGGAAGATACTTGTGTGGAGTGGGCTGAAATCATGATGGAGCGTTCGCCATTGGCTTTGCGAATGATTAAGGCAGGACTCAATGCAGAATTAGACGGACAGGCTGGAATTCAGGAACTGGCTGGCGATGCCACCATGCTCTATTACACGATGGATGAGGCACAAGAGGGTGGTAAGGCTTTTCTGGAGAAGCGCAAACCCGATTTCGATAAATATCCGAAATTCCCATAATTTATCATGTAATTAATGAAAGTGTGAAGCATAAATCTTTTTTAATATTACTGTTGCTACTGTTAAGTATGCAAACTTTTGGACAATCTGACGATGTAGGTAATTACACCGGCGGATTCAGCGTTGGTACAGGACCTGAAGTGATGCCCAAAGGAAAATGGATGCTTGAGACGGGTGTAGGTTCGGAGTTTACGAAAGAGATGGACATCAAAAAAGATATTTGGTCGTTAAACACATCTTTGATTCGTTATGGTCTCACAAAGACGACGGAGGTTTTTACGCAGGTTGAATTAGTGTCGTACAAGGCGGCTGGCGAGACAACTACTGGTTTCGGACCTGTAATGGTGGGAACTTTGGTAAGGGTTTGTGAAGAGCAGGGCATCGTGCCGTTAACATCATTCACCGCCCGCGCTATTTTGCCAGTTGGCATAGAGGCGAAACGTCCCGATGACATCGCGCCTGCTTTCCATGCACTCTTTGCTCACACGTTGTCGTCTCATTGGGGCCTGTCTTATGATTTGGGTTTGGATTGGGATGGCATTTCTGCAAAGCCGTTAACTTTTACTGCTGCTTCTCTCACTTATAACTTTTCCCCAAGTGTAGGTGTAACACTAGAAAACTATAATAACTTCCGTAAGCATCAGTCTCCTGATTTCAATATGGATCTGGGCTGTAAATGGATCATAAGCCGTAAGGTTATGTTCAGTGCCATGGGACAGATGGGGCTAAGTTCTATTGGTGATAAATGGGGCTTTATTGCTGGTATCAGTTGGTTGATTAATTGAGTTGGGAATAAGGGATTAGGAGTGATGAAAATAGATATTGAGGAACGGGTTTTCCACTTCAAACAGCCAGCAGGTACTTCACGGGGCGTTTATACCGAACGGCGGTCGTGGTTAGTATATGTTAATAGAAAAGAGAGGGAAGACTACGGGGAGGCGAGCTCCACTGTGGATGGAGAGGAGAGAGGAGAGCGAATTGTTTTCGAAGGAGTAGGGGAGTGTGCGCCATTGCCAGACCTGTCCTGTGATGCATCGCCTGATTATGGAAGAACACTTCGCGCTTTCTGTGACATGGTGGAGCAGACCGGGCAGATTCCCTATGAACTGGTGCGCCCTTATCCTTCCATGCTTTTTGGCTTGGAAACGGCACTTGAAACTTGGCAATTGAAACCTGAAACTCCTTTTGCCCGTGGCGAAGAGGGCATTCCCATCAATGGACTGATTTGGATGGGGTCTTTCGAAGAGATGTCCCAGCGTATTCAGGACAAGCTCCAGCAAGGTTTCCATTGTGTGAAACTGAAGATTGGAGCCATCGATTGGAATCGTGAAATTGAATTGATTCGTTTTATCCGCAGTAATTTTTCAAAAGAACAGATAGAATTGCGTGTGGATGCCAACGGTGGTTTTACCCCAGAGAATGCTATGGAAAGGCTGGAGCAACTGGCTCAATATGATATTCATAGCATAGAACAACCTATCAGGCAACACCAATGGACGGAAATGGCCCGACTTTGTAAAGAGACGCCTCTACCCATTGCTCTCGATGAGGAATTGATAGGAGTCAATCTGCTTTCCATGAAAGCTTCGTTGCTTGACACTATTTGCCCACAGTACATCATTTTGAAGCCATCGCTTCATGGAGGTATACAAGGGTGTAGGGAATGGATAGCGCTTGCTAAGGAACGGGGTATCGGTTCATGGATTACTTCTGCTTTGGAAAGTAATATCGGACTGAGTGCCATCGCTCATTTCTGTGCTGAAATTTATGGTCCACATATCACTATGCCCCAAGGACTGGGAACGGGTATGCTCTTTACTGACAATATTCCGATGCCCTTGGAAATTAGGGGTGAAAGGCTTTGGGTGAGGAAAGTGAAGAGTTAAGAGTGAAGAATTAAGTTGGGCGTATGACTTTAGAAGAGTTCTTGGAGGAGTGGAATAATGATTCCGAACAGGTGATGGTGCATACAAGCGGCTCTACGGGCAAACCGAAACCGATGTGGGTGGAAAAACGTCGTATGGAGGCTTCAGCCCGCATTACTTGTGACTTTCTGGGACTGAAAGAAGGTGACACAGCCTTGCTTTGCATGTCGCTGGATTATATTGCTGGAAAGATGATGGTCGTACGTTCTTTGGTGAGGAATCTCAAACTGATTGTGGTGGAACCAACGGGACATCCTCTGGCCCATCCAAAGACCCCCCTCCAACTCCCCCGAGGGGGAGAGTTCTGCTCAGGGGCTTGCCCTCCCCCTCGGGGGAGTTGGAGGGGGGTCTTTGCCGCCATGGTTCCCATGCAGGTCTATAATTCCCTGCAAGTTCCGCAAGAACGTGAACGTTTGAAGCAAATCAAACATCTGATCATTGGTGGTGGTGCTATTGATGAGGCTATGGCTTCGGAACTGAAGGACTTTCCAAATTATGTTTGGAGTACCTACGGGATGACGGAAACCCTTTCGCACATCGCTTTGAGACGTTTAAATGGGCCAGAGGCCAGCGAATGGTATAAGCCTTTCCCCAGCGTGGAAATCTCACAGAATGATGATGGTTGTCTGGTTATTGATGCACCGCAGGTTTGCAGCGAACGCTTGGTCACCAACGACATCGTGGAAATCAGCGAAGCGGGATTCCGTATCATTGGCCGTAAGGACAATGTGATTTGTTCCGGTGGCATCAAGATTCAGGCAGAGGAAGTGGAGCGCATCCTGAAACCCTATGTACACGACCCTTTCCTGATTACCAAGCGTAAGGACCAGAAGTTCGGCGAAATCGTTGTGATGATGGTAGAGGATAGAGGAAAGGCTACGGGTAGGCGAGCAGAGCTCGGGAATGAGAGGAGAGAGAAGAGAGGAGAGAGAGAAGAGAGGGAATCCCTGAAAACTCGCTTGCAAAGCCTGTGTCGTGAACATCTGCCCAGATACTGGCAGCCTCGCGACTTTGTTTTTGTAGAAAAACTACCCATGACTGAAACCGGAAAGCCCGCACGAAAGCAAGCGGAGGAATTAGCCACACAGAATTATTCCTAAAAAACACTGACACCACCGCACACCCCCGATAAACAAAGGGCTGAAGCGTGACATAAGGTGTGTCACCACTGACACAACACTGACACATTTTTTGGGGGGTAGGGGTTGGAGGGGGAGATAAAATCTCTAGAGATTTTGCTGCAAAAATGGCACTTTTGCCATGGTAAAAATGAAAGAATTGCGATAAAATCTCTAGAGATTTTCACACCCCATCGTAATCTCTTCCTTAATAATAAAACGCTGTGACTCTGTGTAGATATAAAAGGTTAAAGGGTTAATCGTAGCTTCGCTACTGGTTAAAGGAAGCCTCACCCCAGCCCTCCCCTGAAGGGAAGGGAGTGACGATGACTATGACTTTTAACGGAACACCCCCCCTGCGTCAATGCCCTTATTTTTGTGGGTTTTGTATTCGAAATAAAACTTTGTGTCTTCGTGTTCCGTTAATATCCCCTTCCCTTCAGGGAGGGGCTAGGGGTAGGCTTCCTTTAAACAGTCCGAAGGACGCTTAAACAGTCGCATCGCGACGCTTAAACAGCGAAGCGCTTAAACCTTTATAAGGTCATCGTCATAGTCATAAAGTGTGTCAGTGTTGTGTCAGTGGTGTCAGTCCGACTGTCACGCTTCAGCCCCGATAAACAGGGCGATGTGCGGTGGTGTCAGTGTTTTTCTTGTTTTTTCTGTTCACTAAGCACTCCTAAACCTCACCCCTTAACCTTCACGATAGAAATCGAGTGCTTCCTTGATGTCTTCTTCCGTGGCCGTTTGGTTGATGCGGATGTCGCCGATGCTGCCAAGCAGCGTGAAGTTGATCTGGCCGGAAGTGTTCTTCTTGTCGTGGGTCATCAGTTCCAACAGACAGGGGTAATCGTCGCAGGTGATTGTCATCTGACCATAGTGTTCACGGATGAAGTTTACGGTCTGGCGCAATTTGTCTTGCGGGAAGCCGCATTTCAAGGCACTCAGATAGAGTTCGGCGATGATGCCGTAGGCTACGGCATAGCCGTGGAGAACAGGTTCCCTCTTCTTCATGGCAAAACTCTCGAAGGCATGGCCGATGGTGTGGCCCACATTCAGGGCCTTTCGGATGCCGTGCTCTTTAGGGTCTTCTTCCACGATGCGCTCTTTCACCTTGACGGAATCAGCCAGAAGTTGGTTTAAGGTGGAGAGTTTATGGTTGATGGTTGCTTGTTGTTTTTCGTCTTGGCTGTCATACATAAACCATAAATTTTCATCCATAAACCCAATCAACTCCGCCCACATCTTTTCGTTTGAAATCAGACCGTGCTTCAGCATTTCGGCATAGCCCGAAAGAATGTTCTCGCGGTCGAGCGTTTGCAGGAAATGAGTGTCGAGTATTACGAATTTGGAATCGTTGAAAACACCGATTTCATTTTTCAGTCCGCCGAAGTTGATGCCCGTCTTACCGCCCACCGAAGCATCCACCATGGCAAGCAGCGTGGTGGGGATGTTGATGAAGTCGATGCCTCTTTTGAATGTGGAAGCAGCGAATCCACCGAGGTCGGTAACCATTCCGCCTCCGAGATTGATCATACAGGAATGGCGGGTGGCTCTCATGCGTTGCAGTTCACTCCATACGTGGCTGACAGATTCGAGCGTCTTGTTTGTGTCGTCGGCCTTGATGGTTATCAGGTTAGCCTCGCGCAGGCAAAGAAAATCCTTGATGAGCGGCCAGCATTTTTTTTCAGTGGTTTCATCAACGAGTACGAAAAGTTTGTCGTGCTCGCATTCCGAGATGGCCATAGCTAGTTCCTGATGTAAATTCCTTGAAATAACAACTCTCTGCTCCATAACCTAAAAACATATCATAACGTAATTCGTGTGCAAAGTTAGCGTAAATGAGATAAATTACCAAATATTTCTCTTTTTTTTCGTTTTGATTAAACTTATGTGTATTTTCGACGTCATATAATCGTCCATCACCCAATTAAAGGTAAAAAGTACAACAATAATTAAATCATAGATGAAAAAGATTTATCTGCTGATGGTGGTAGCCTTGTTAGCAACCGTATCGGCACAAGCCCAAGAGCGGAGTGTTACAGGTACACTGACAGACCGCGACACCAAAGAACCTGTAATGCAGGCCACAGTACAACTCCTTAAGACAGACAGTACGTTTATTACCGGCACGATAAGCGATGAGTCGGGAAAGTTTAGTGTCACTGCTCCTGAAAATGGCAGGTATCTGGTAAAGATCTCGGGCGTAGGTTACAAGCCGATTGTAAAGGATGTCAACATCAAAGATGATAAAAATGTGGAGTTGGGTTCTATGACTTTCAATTCCGATGCCATCATGCTTAAAGGCGTTACAGCCACGGCCCAGGCTGCAAAGGTAACCGTAAAGAAAGACACCTTTATCTATAATGCAGCCGCCTACCGTACGCCGGAGGGTAGTGTTGCCGAGGAACTGGTGAAGAAGTTGCCAGGTGCACAGGTGGATGATGACGGTAAGATTACCATCAATGGTAAGCAGGTTAAAAAGATTCTCGTTGACGGTAAGGAATTCATGACGGGTGACACACAGACTGCCATGAAGAACCTGCCGACATACATCATTAATAATATTCGTGCCTATGACCAGCAGAGCGACCTTGCCCGTGTGACGGGTATCGATGACGGTAACGAGGAAACCGTTCTGGACTTCGGCATCAAGGCGGGTATGAACAGGGGCTTCTTCGCAAATGCCGACCTCGGCTTGGGTACGAAGGACCGCTATTCGAGCCGTGTGATGGGATCTTACCAGAACAGTACCTCTCGCATCACAGGCATGTTCAACGCCAATAACACGAACGATATGGGCTTCCCCGGTGGTGGCGGTGGTGGCCGCTTCGGCGGTCGCAACGGTCTTAATGCGACAAAGATGACGGGTGTGAACTTTAACTACGACAACAACAATAATTTGGAGTTAGATGCCAGTCTGCGCTGGAATCACAGCGACGGTGATACTTGGTCACGCTCGGCAACAGAGAACTTCGGTTCTAACCAGTTTTCAAACAGCATCAGCAAGAACCTTAGTCGTTCGAACAACTGGAATGCCCAGTTACGCTTGGAGTGGCGTCCTGATTCAGCAACGAACGTCATGTTCCGTCCGAGCCTTCGCGTGACGAACAGTGATAGCCGTAGAAATCCCGCCGACAACTTCTCAGCCACCTTCAATAAGGATCCGTACCTCTTCGTAGCTGACCCGCTGGCAACTGCTTCCATCGAAGAACTTGCTGCCGACAATATTGTCGTGAACACGAACAGAAACGGTTCACTAAGTAACAACAGCAATACATCGGCTAATGCCATGTTGCAGATTAACCGCCGGTTGAGCAAAAACGGCCGAAACGTAACCTTACGCGGTGACTTCAGTTATGGAGACCAGGAAAGCAAGAGTCTGTCATTGTCGGAGGTGATCTACTATAAAAAGATGCTGGAAAGTGGTGACGCCACTCAATATACCAACCGGTATAACCTGACGCCGACGAAGAACTGGAGTTATGGCATCCAGACGACGTACAGTGAGCCGATTGGCCTGCGCACGTACCTGCAGTTCAGTTATCAGTACAAGTACAGTTATAACAAGAGTGACCGTTCGACATATACGTACAGCCCTCTGGGTGACATCTTTAGCGGAATCGTACCAGTCTATGGCGGTTTTGACGACTACCTGTCACTGATTACAAATCCCGTGGGTACAGACTCTCCGTACTATGATGAGAATCAGAGCCGTTTCTCAGAGTATAAGAACTACATTCACCAGTTTGACGTGATGTTCCGTAAGATCCGCGACAACTACCAGTTCAATGCCGGTTTGATGTTCCAGCCGCAAAAGTCTCATTTCATCCAGGATTACAGAGGCGTGCATGCAGACACCACACGTACGGTGTTCAATGTAACCCCGACCGTTGACTTCCGTTATCGCCCGAACTACACCACAGAGTTGCGTATCAACTACCGCGGTACCACACAGCAGCCGCAGATGGCCGACCTGCTTGATATCACTGATGACAGCAACCCGCTGAACATCACTCAGGGTAATCCTGGCCTGAAGCCTTCGTTCACCAACAGCCTCCAGGTGAACTACAATACATACATGCAGGATCACATGCGTTCCATCGTGTTGTTCGGTAACTATAGCAATACCCGGAACTCCATCTCGAATATGGTTCGGTATATCGAAGATACTGGTGGTAAGATTACCAAACCGGAAAATATCAATGGTAACTGGAATGCCAGTTTGGGCTTGATGTTCAACACGGCTATCGACAGTGCAGGTGTATGGAACGTGAACACATTCACCATGGTCAATCATAACAACTCCGTGGGTTATCTGTTCAACAACGATATAAATGAGTCTATCAAGAATACCACAAAGAACACGATGATCATGGAGCGACTGCAGGGTAGTTTCCGTAAGGACTGGTTCGAGATTGCACTCGACGGATCCGTGAACTACACTCGTGCCCGCAATGAATTCCAGAGCCAGAGTAACCTCGACACTTGGCAGTTCTCTTACGGTGGAAGCATCAACATTTTCGCACCGTGGGGTACCAGTCTGTCAACCGACCTCCACAACCAGAGCCGTAGAGGTTATAGCGACAATTCAATGAATACTAACGAACTGATTTGGAATGCACAGATATCACAGGGCTTCCTCAAAGGCAATGCTCTTACCGTTTCTATACAGTTCTATGACATGCTGCACCAGATGAGCACATACAGCCGTTCGGTCAATGCTATGCAGCGTACCGACTCCGAGTATAACAGCATCAACAGTTACGCTATGGTACACGTTATCTACCGTTTCAATGCCTTCGGCGGCCGTCAGGCTCGTCAGATGATGCGCGGTATGGGTATGCCCGGCATGATGCCTGGTATGATGCCTGGTGGTGGTCGCGGTGGTCGTGGTGGCTTCGGCGGTGGTGGCCGCGGTGGTCGTGGTGGTTTTGGTGGTGGCTTCGGCGGCGGTGGTCGCCGGTTCTGACACTTGCTTATACTACCATAAAGAAAAACTTCGCAGACCCTTTTTACGGAAATCTGCGAAGTTTTTTATTTCTGCAAGCTGTGAATGATTTCCTCAATCACTTTCGGGAAATGCTCCATTTCCAGCAGGTGCTCCTTGTGGGCAATGTCGTCGGGAGTGTCGTCGGGCGAAAGCGGTGTGCGGAACTGTGCAATGATTTCGCCGCCGTCGCAGACGTTCGAAACGTAGTGGACGGTCATGCCCGTTTCTGTTTCACCGGCAGCCTTGATGGCCTCGTGCACATGATGCCCGTACATGCCTTTGCCGCCGTATTTCGGCAGCAGGGCAGGGTGGATGTTAATCATGCAGCGGTCGAAGGCCTTGATGAGGAAGTCAGGCACAATGAGCAGGAACCCGGCCAGCACGATGAACTGGATGTCGTATTCTTTCAAAAGCGACATCATCGTCTGACGGTCGTTGAAATCCTGTTTGGTGATGACGGCAGTGGGCACACCCTGGTTCTGAGCGCGTACCAAAGCATAGGCATCGGCCTTGTTGCTCACCACAAGCCGAATCTTCACTTCTTCAGAATTCTTGAAGTATCGGATGATGTTTTCACAGTTGGTGCCTCCTCCCGACACGAATATGGCTACGTTTGTCATTATTATTCTTTGTTCTAGAGCGTTAATCTTCGCCGAAATTGAACTCGTCATCGTCGTCTTCGTCAATTCCGAAGCCGAAGAGGGCGGGATCCGTAAAGGCATCCATGGCGCGGCGGTCCTTCTTGGTGGGACGGCCGGTGCCGCGCTGGCGGTCGATGAATCCGCTGATGCGGCTCATCTCTAAAAGTTCGTACTGCTTGGGATCGGTGACGTTCTCGTAAATCTCGGGAACGAGTTTGGCCCCCACGCGCTGTTCAATGCATTTTAGAACGCGGAAAGAATAGGTGATGGGCGGTTTTCGCACATGAACCACTTCGCCCACTTTAAGGGGGCGTGAGGGCTTCACATTGGCATTGTTCACCACCACACGTCCGTTTTTACAGGCATCAGCGGCAATGCTACGCGTTTTGAAAATGCGTGAGGCCCAAAGCCATTTGTCTATTCTCGCGGTTTCAGCCATACGCTATACTTTTGCTTTTTTCCCTTTGTTATTGAATTGATTCATCGTGATATCGATGCCTGCCAGCACAAAACTCTTGATGACCTCAACGGCTGTGTCAATAGCAGGCTGCAGAATCTGTTTCTCTTCATCACTGTATTTTCCCAGCACCCAGTCTATCTGTCCGCCATGATTGAACTCATTGCCAATACCCATGCGCAAACGGGCATATTGCTGTCCGATAAGCTGTTGGATATGGCCTAGTCCGTTATGACCTCCGTTAGAACCATTTGCCTTCAGACGGAATGTTCCAAGAGGAAGCGCCAGTTCGTCAACGACAACAAGCAGTCTCTTCTGGTCGATGTTTTCTTTCTGCATCCAGTAACGCACTGCGTTTCCACTCAAGTTCATAAACGTAGTGGGTTTCAGTAGAATTAACTTCCGACCTTTAAGCGAAGTCTCTGCAACGTAGCCATAGCGTTTGTCTTCAAAAATAATATTGGACGCCTTAGCTAGGGCGTCCAATACCATATAACCTGTGTTGTGGCGGGTGCCCTCGTATTCAGCGCCGGGATTGCCCAAGCCCACAATCAGAAATTTATCCATCTGAGGTTCTGTCTTTTTGAAGAGGTGGAGCAGATTACTCAGCAGCCTCATCTTCACCAGCCTGAGCGGCAGCATTAGACTTACGGGTAGCCTTGATGGTGCAAACCACAACATCCTTGCTGGTTACCATCTCCAGACCCTTGAACTGCAGATCACCAACTTTGATGCTCTTACCAATGGTAAGGTTGGTTACGTCAATATCCAGTACTTCTGGAATATCTGTATACTTAGCACGAACGTCCACCTTACGAACGATAAGGCTTAGACGGCCACCATCGCGAACACCCTGTGCAAGACCATTCAGTTTTACGGGAACACCCATCACGATAGGCTTATCTTCGTTCACCTCATAGAAGTCAACGTGCAGCAGAGCATCGGTTACGGGGTGGAACTGCAACTCCTTGATGATGGCGTTCTTTACCTCACCGTCGAGGTTGATGTTCACCATGTAGATGTTTGGGGTGTAAACCAACTTGCGGAGCTCAGTCATGGGGCAAGTGAAAGCCACTGCCTCGGGCAGACCGTTTTCACCACGTTTCTCACCGTAGATGTTGCAGGGGATAAGTCCTTCTTTACGTACTAATTTGGAAGCCTTCTTGCCAAGGTCGCTTCTCTTCTGACCTGTTACATTAATCTCTAACATAATGTGTTACTCTAAAATTAAGTTGTTAATTGAATTAAACTGCTTGCTTAATTTACCATCACACTTTTTGTGTGCCTTTGGAAAAAGCGGTGCAAAGGTACTACTTTTTAAAAGAATAAAAAAATAAAAGAATAAAAAATTTAAATTTCTAATGTGTTTTCTTGCGTGATATACATATTTTATGTAATTTTGCATCGTAAAATGATTAGTTAGTATACAAAAAAACACGTGTTAGATGATAAACAGAGAACTGATTAGAATTAAAATTGTCCAGTTAACCTACGCATACTATCAAAACGGAAATCGGAATATGGACAATGCAGAAAAGGAGCTGCTGTTCAGCCTCTCTAAAGCATATGACTTGTATAACTATCTTCTGGCTCTTATTGTTGCAGTGACCCGTGAGGCACGCCATCATTTGGAGGTGGCTACAGCCCGTGCAAATCGTGAAGGTGGTGAGATGCCATCTTCTAAATTTGCTGATAATAAATTTGCTCTTCAACTGGAAGAAAACAAGCAGCTCTGCGAGTTTATGGAGACGCAGAAGCAGACGTGGGAGGATGATATTGAGTTTGTTCGTAAATTACTGGCTCAGATAGAACAGAGTCAGATTTATCAGGAATATATGGCTTCAGAGGAGGATTCTTATGATGCTGACCGTGAGGTGTGGCGCAAGATATATAAGGTGCTCATCATGGATAATCCTGATTTGGATACCTTGCTTGAGGAAAAGTCTCTCTATTGGAATGATGACAAGGAGACTGTTGACACATTCGTGCTGAAGACCATCAAACGTTTTGATCCTCGAAATCAGAAAAATCAGGAGTTGCTTCCTGAGTATAAGGATCTCGAGGACAAAGAATTCGCACAGAAACTTTTTCGTTCCACGATTCTTAATGGCGACCAGTACCAGCGTTATATGAGCGAGACTTCCCGTAACTGGGATTTCTCACGTTTGGCCTATATGGATGTCGTGATCATGCAGATCGCCATAGCTGAGATGCTTACTTTCCCTGGAATTCCTGTCTCAGTAACAATTAATGAATATGTGGAGCTTGCCAAGCTCTACAGTACCCCTAAGAGTGCAGGTTATATAAACGGAATGTTGGATGCTATTGCCCGTTATCTCAATGAAACGGGTAAGATGCTGAAACCCGTCCCTGATCGCCATACCCGTTTTGAGCACCATTGAGAAATTCAGAGTTAAGAACCAAGAATTATAGAATTAAGAATTGAATAGGCAATGACAACATTAGTATTAGCAGCCCAGGCCGCCCAAGGTGGTGGCGGTGGCATGAGTTTCCTCATTATGATGGTGGCCATCTTTGCCATCATGTGGTTTTTTATGATCAGACCCCAGCAGAAGAAGCAGAAAGAGATCCGCAATTTCCAGAACTCGCTGACCGACGGACTAAGAGTGGTTACTGGTGGCGGTATCTATGGAACTGTAAAGCGTATCAACATGCAGGACAACACTGTTGAGGTGGAAATTGCGCGCGGTGTCGTCATTACCGTCGATCGTAATTATGTCTTTGCTGATGCTTCTGGCATGCAGCAGGCTCAGGCTAAATAAATGAGTAGAAAAGGAGTACGCATACTCGTCGTTCTCAGGAACTTCTTTTTCGCAATCGTGAACAAGGAGTTTCTGATTTTTTTGTTCTTCCTCTTCGTCAGTGGGACTTTCTGGCTCGTGATGACGATGACGGAAGTTTATGAACGTGAATATGCTGTGCCCATCAGGCTGATCAATGTTCCGAAGGATGTTGTGGTCACCAGTGATGTCAACGATACGATAAAGGTTACTATCAGAGACAAGGGTTACGTTTTGCTGGCCTACAAATATTCCATGATTACTCAGCCTATTGCTATTGATTACCGCAATCACTCCAGGTCATCAGAAAGGGGAATTGTGGCTTCAGGTGATTTGCTGAAGCTGATTTATAAGGAATTGGCAAAATCATCGCGTATCACATCCATGAAGCCTGACCATCTGGTATATTATTATACGGAAGGGAAGAGCAAAACAGTCCCTCTAAGATTGAATGGTAAGATTATTACGGGCCAGAATTATTATGTGTCCAAGATAGAATTCTCCCCGGAAAGGGTTGAGGTTTTTGCCAGGAAATCACTACTCGACAGTATCCGCACTGCCTACACAGAGAATATGGTGATTAACAACCTGACTGATACTTTGGTTCAGAAAGTGGCACTGAAGAAGATAACTGGTGCTAAGTTCGTTCCTTCAGAAGTGAAGGTGACTATTTATCCAGACATTCTTACTGAGACTACTGTAGAGGTACCTATTACAGCTGTCAATATGCCAGGAGGTAAGATCCTGCGTACTTTCCCTTCACGTGTGAAGGTCATGTTCGTTACAGGTGTAGGTAATATCCGCAACATTTCTGCCAGTCAGTTCCGTGTGGAGGCTAACTACGAAGACATTGCAGCTCATCCTTCGGAAAAGTGTTCACTTTCGCTTACCAGAATGCCTCAGGGAATCCGCAATTCTCGTCTTGAGATTTCAGAGGTGGACTATCTGATAGAAACCCAATGAAGATAGCCATTACAGGAGGTATCGGAAGCGGCAAGAGCTATGTGTGCCGACAACTGGCAGAACGAGGCATCCGTGTTTACGACTGTGATGCCGCAGCTAAGCGACTGATGCGTACATCACCCGAACTTCAGAAACAGCTGAAGCTATTGGTCGGGGAAGATGTTTACGAAAACGGACAGCTTGTAAAGCCTGTGATGGCTCGTTTCCTTCTAGCTTCGGAAGAGAACCAAAAGGCCGTGAATGGTATCGTGCATCCTGCGGTAGCCGATGACTTTCGCGCATCTGGTTATAAATGGATGGAATGCGCCATTCTTTTTGAAAGCGGTTTTGATCATCTTGTTGACCGAGTCATCTGCGTTACAGCCCCAGAGGAAGTGCGTATTCAACGTGTGATGGACCGCGATGGCCTTTCTCGAGAACGGGCATTGGAGTGGTTAGCTAAACAGTTACCCCAAGAAGTGGTTCTGGGCCGGAGTAATTATAGGATCATAAACGATGGTCAGGCAGATATCAGCCAACAAATAGATACAATTATTCAACAAATAAACAACCAAAAGAAAATGCAACAGACAATTCTTTCCATTGCAGGAAAACCAGGCCTCTATAAACTTGTTTCAAGAGGCAAGATGAACCTCATTGTTGAGGCTTTGGACGAAACTCACAAGCGCATGCCGGCGTTTGCCACTGACCGTGTGACTTCGCTGGCAGATATTGCCATGTATACCGATGCTGAGGATGTACCTTTGATGAACATCCTGGCCAGCATTCGTGATAAAGAAGAAGGTAAGGAAATCGCTTTTGATTTCAAGAAAGCTTCCAGCAAGGAACTGCGCGAATATTTCGCACAAGTACTTCCCGACTTCGATCGCGACCGCGTTCATGACAGTGATATCAAAAAGCTTCTCACATGGTATAACATCCTCGTGAAGAACGGTATTACGGATTTTGAAGAGTCTATGTCTCCCACCGAGGGCGACAATGTGGATGATCGGAAATAATTTGAATGTAGAATTGAGAGTGTAGAATGTAGAATTATGATTACCTTGCACGCCCGATATCTGTGCCAGCAGTAATCATAATTCTACATTCTAAATTCTACACTCTACATTAAATAATTCATTCCATCGGGAATAGTCCGAAGAGTTTGGCGTCAATCTGATCAGTGACTTTCTGAAAGTCCTGCGGATTTTCGCCAAACTTGCATGTATCCCCGTCGATAATGATCAGGTGTCCCTTGTATCCCTCAATCCATTCTTCATAGCGGTCGTTGAGTCCTTTCAGATAGTCAAGGCGGATGGTCTGCTCATAATCACGGCCTCGTTTCTGAATCTGATTCACCAGATTCGGGATGCTGCTGCGGATGTAGATCATCAGGTCGGGCAGTTTTACCAGTGAAATCATCAGGTCGAAGAGGTCGGCATAATTGGCGAAGTCGCGGTCGCTCATCATTCCTTGGTCGTGCAGGTTAGGGGCGAATATTTTGGCATCTTCAAAGATGGTGCGGTCCTGGATAATCGTATCCTCACTTTTTGATATCTCCACCACCTCCTTAAAACGTTTGTTCAGAAAGTAGATCTGAAGGTTGAAAGACCAGCGCGTCATGTCGGCATAGAAATCGCTTAGATAAGGATTGTTGTCCACTGGCTCGAATCTGGGAATCCAGCCATAACGTTTGGCAAGCATCTTGGTCAGGGTGGTCTTGCCGCTTCCGATATTTCCTGCTATTGCGATGTGCATGGGTTTATGAGTAATAAGTGATGAGTGTTGAGTTTATGAGTTCATAAGTTTTCAGACTCCCCTCCCTCTGGGAGGGGGTGGGGGCGGGTTAAATAATCCGAAGAGTTGGGCATCGATACGGTCCACGATGCTACCGAACTCCTTGGCGTTGTGTTCGAAGTCGGTCTGGTCCTTTTCAATGACCAGCACGCGTCCTTTATACCTATTAAATATAAAGTCCTCGTAACGGGTGTTCAGGTTCTCCAAATAGTCCAGTTGCATGGTTTGCTCATAGTCGCGGCCACGCTTCTGGATGTTGGCGATGAGATGAGGCACGGAGGCCCTCAGGTAAATCATCAGGTCGGGCAGACGCACGATTTGCATCATCTGCTCGAAGAGTTCCATATAGGTATCGAAGTCACGCTCGCTCAGGTTGCCCATCGCTTTGTTTGTGGCTCCGAACACATACACGCCCTCGAAAATCGTACGGTCCTGGATGACCGTATGGTCGGCCTTGTTGATGTCGAGCAAGTCCTTGAACCGTTCCTTCAGGAAATACACTTCCATCGGGAACGACCACCGCGGAATGTCCTTATAGTAGTCTTCCAGGTAGGGGTTATAGTCGACGGCCTCGAAGCGGGCCTCCCATCCGTAGTGTTTGGCCAGCATCCTGGTGAGCGTCGACTTTCCGCTTCCTATATTTCCTGCTACAGCGATGTGCATGTTGGTGAATGATTGTGGTTTTAGCGTTTCTGCCGACAAATATAGGCAAAATTTCTGAGATAAGCAATGAATGACACGAATTTTTCGATGAAGTGAGAGAAATAGATTCACTTCTTTCAATGTTGTCTTGAAGTACAAACTAATTTACTTTGTTCATCATCTAATAGGTTTTTGAGGTTCATTTAATAGGTTTTTGAGGTACAAACTAAATTACTTTGTTGTCTTGCTGATGATATCTCCATACGCGAAAAAACGATTTAAACCCTCTATCCCCTCTATGTTGCTTGTAATATATTGGTTTTTAAGCAGTTGCTGGTAGACATTAGGCCTTTAAACCCTCTATGAACCCTCTACTGAACCCCCTACTGGAGCCTCACTCCCAGCCTAAGGGGGTTAAAATGAAGAAAGAAATTATCGTAATTTACGTTTTTCTATTCTGAAAAGGACGAGGAAAGGCAGTGTCGGCGCGAGGCCGACAACTGCCCTCACGAGAGAGTATTTATAGTCGGTTCTTTTCTGCATTACCAGCACCAGTTCCTTTGTACTTCGAGCGGGTGGTATTGAAGTTATAAGAGAGCGACACCCCTATGTATTGGGTATAGACGTAGGCATCCTTCGACGTGGTTGTCACGGGATAATAACCCGTCCAGCGTTCACGGAGATTGCGGAAGATGTCGTTGGCGAAGACGGCTGCGGTGAGGTTGCCGTCGAGGAAAGTCTTCTGTACTCGGGCGTTGATGTTAAACTCATGGGCATAGTGGTTGAAGCCGTAGTCATAGCTGGTAGAATAGTGCAGATAGAGCATAGCCTTTGTTGTCTTGTCGATAGTAAACCAGTTGCGGAAGTTTATCTGCCATTCAGGTTCGTTGCGTTTTGTGGCGAGGCCGTATGCTTGGGTATCGAAGTTCTGCTGCCAGTAACTGAGGGTCAGCGTGGGACTGTAGAAACCGAACTTGGGCGAGGCTGTCAGAGAGGCGTTGTAACTCTCAAACTTGTCAAAGTTGCGGTTGGTCCAGATGGTGATCTCCGTTCCCTCCTGATACAGACTGCCAAAGTTCAAACGCATGTCCTTGTTGTGGCTGTAGCCCGCCGCAAAGTTCAGCCACGAGTAGGTGACATTAAGGTCGAGGTTCTGCTTGATGGTAGGACGCAACAAAGGATTTCCACCCTCGTACTCATAGCGATTGTCATATTGTACGTTTGAGTTCAGGGCCTGATAGTTGGGGCGGCTGATGCGCTTGTTATAGCCCAGTTGGATGCCCCATTTGTTCTTTTGCCAACCGACAGAGAGATTAGGAAACAGGTCGTGGTATTTACGACTCGGCTCTGTTTGGTACTGACCGAAGGAATAGTAGTCGGACGTGACGGCCTCGTAGCGCAGTCCGCCGTTGAGACTCCAATCACCCAACTTCAACTTGTATTCGGCAAATCCCGCTACGTTGCTTTCCTTGATTTCGTCATTGGACGGAGCCACCACCTGCTCCACATTACTATAGATGCCGTGGCTGTTGGAGCGTGACATTTCTGAACCCGCACTCAGTTCGCCCTTCCATATCGGATAGGTCAGTACCAGTTTACCGGCCAGCAGCCTATTGCGGTTGACATTATAGGTATGCATATCCTGGTCGGCCAACTGCTGGCTACGCTCAATAGACACTTGGTCGCGTGAGGTCTTTTTCCATATCCACGAGCCATTGAAGTCGATGCCCAGTTTGCCCGCTTTGCCAACATAGTAGATATTGGCAGCATGATGCGGACGGTCGGCAGCAGTGATGCTCATAAACTGATCAATGTTGCCTTCCAGCGCGTTGTTGCGTGTGATAGTTTGCTCACACACCGCCTCACCCCCCTGATACAGCGAGCCATTCAACTCATAGGAGAAACCGATGGAGTTATCCTCGTCGAATTCGTAGCTGGCTCCCAGTTTCCCACCCATCTCAGTGTACCAAAAGGTGTTGGGTGCATATTGACGGATGCTGACATGATTGCCGTTAGCATACGTGTCGGTTGTAACGGTATTATCCTCACTGTGACTTCCATTGGTAAACTCCAGCGTGCCAAATACCTCCAGCCCTCCTTTACGATGCTTCACGGTCACGTCATCGTAGGTCGTCCACTTGTTATTAAGCTTCACCTGGCTATATGCCTCCACGCTGATGCCGTCGCCCTGATGCTTCTTCGTCTTGATGCGGATAACGGCTCCTACTTCCGCATTGTACTTGGCACTTGGTGACGTAATCACGTCCACACTCTTGATGTCTGTGGACTTCAACTGTTTCAATTCCCGTGCGTTCTGCATCTTCTTGTTGTTGATATAAATTTCAGGCGTACCCTTTGCAAAGACGGTAAAGTTGCCATCACTACCTTGTACTTGTGGCAGCATCGACAGCACATCGTCAGCGGTGCCGACATCTTTCAGCAGCGAGTTCTGAATATCAACGGTTATGCCGCCCGTAGTCATCTTGTATTGCGGTATTTCGCCTTTAACAGTAACTCCTTTCAGTGTCATCGTCTCTGGATGCATCCGTATTGTACCAAGTTCAGACTGGTTACAAAGCCGATAAATGGTTTTGTAGCCCACGTATGAGATGCGGGCAAGAACAGCCCCCTCCCGACCTCCCCCGATTGGGGGAGGAGTTTCGTATGGAATGGCGAAATACCCGCTTTCATTTGATACTCCGCCACTAAGCAGCGTGGAGTCGGCTGGATTGAGGATAGCGATGTTGGCATACGCCACAGGCTGGCTCTGTTCGTCGATAATGGTACCCGTCAGACGACGGTCAGTCTTGTGGGTACACTCCACGAAGATTTTCTTACCCTCAGGAACGCTATTATCGACAGTCATGAGGATGGGGTAGAAGCCAATCATCTGCTGGATGGCTTCGGGTAAACGTTTGTTCTTGATAGTAGTTGTGATGCGGAAATCCTCCAATTCGTTGTAGAGGAACATGATGGTGTAGTCGGTCTGCTGTTCTGCCAGTTGTTTGAGAGCATCAGAGAGCGACACATTATTATATTCACGCGAGATACGCCTTTGAGCCTGAATGCTAATGGTCAGCAGCAGGGCAAGAGTAATTGCAATATATCTGTTCATGGCGGCTGACTACTCTACGGTGATTTCATTGTCCTTCAGTGTGACGGTCAGACGCTCGAACTGGTTGAGGTCGCTGACTACTTGGTCGATGCCCTGCTGTGGATTCCATACAAAGCGGAAACGGAGTTGGCGGACTTCTTCGTTAGCAAATGTGACCTTGACATCGTAATGAGCAGCAATCTCTGGCAGCATCTTCTCCAATGGTATGTTGTCGTAAATGACGGGCTGTGGTGCCGCGATGGTATCGCCTTGAAGTGAAGAGTGATGAGTGATGTGTGAAGAATTTGCTACCGCCGTGGTGTCTTCCAGCTCTGTTACCTCGGCTTTCTGAGACTGGCGGACGAAGTGGATGGCTGCAAGAGCAATGCCAGAGACAAGGAGTATGCCGATGAAGGAGGCTGCTATCTTCATCCAGCCAAGACCATGACGTTTAGGCTGATGTATCTGATTAAACTTTTGCCATGCGGTATCTATATTGACAGGCTTGTTGGCTTGGCGATGGCGACTGCTGCGTTTGGCCTCTACCATGAGGCGGTAGGTCTCACGTGTATCTTCATCACGGTTGATGATGTCCTGGATTTCCTGCTCGGTGTAAGCATCGGGATTGTCGAGCATTTCCAGTAGCTGGCGGATGTTTTCACTTGTCGTTTCCATTGCAATAATCTTTTAACGTTTGAAGTGATTTCTTATTTGCTGAATACTCTGGGCGAGATACTTGTAGGTGGTGTTCGGATTCAGATCGAGTCGACGGGCAATCTCTGCAATAGTCAGATCTTCATCGAAACGAAGATGGAAGATGCTGCGATGCGGTTCTTCTAACTGTTCATCAACGAAAGCCGCAATGTTGTCGAGCCGTTCCAACTGCTTGTCGATGGGTTGCTGGTCGGATTCATCTTCTATCGGCATTAAGTCTTTCACTCTGTCGTGTAGCTGCATCTGTCTGATGCGGTTCAGGCAGGCATTACGCACGGCAGTGAGCAGATATCCCTCACTCTTAGGCATTATGTCACTATTGGCAACGCGCAGAAAGATGTCCTGTACCACGTCCTCAGCCTCACCGTCATTGCCCAGCAAGACCCTGGCCAGATGAATCATCTCGCTGTAGTGCTGGCGGAAGAGCTGTTCCAATTCTTTATTCGTCATAGTAGTGCATTTCTATATATAAGACACTTCAGACCCCTTGGTTTTTTACGGAAACGCCAATTATTTTCATTTTTATGTCTTTATTTCTTGTCTCGTTCATAATCTGAGTGCAAAGGTACATGTTTCTGGGCATCTGTGGTTCGATTCTCCTAATCATTTTAATTGAATTAAGAAAGAAAAGTATTATATAAATAAGGTGGGAAGGGATGCGTTTTTTTGACAGATTGACATTTAGTTTTGACAGAATGGCAGAATTCGGCCGCTGGCATATAAGTTGCAAATAAGTGGGTGAAGCCGCAAGGCTCCAGACAATAAAAATAAAGTAACAACTAAAAATATAATTGGAGGTAATAATTATGATGTATCCAACATTTGCAAGACGTAATTCGTGGTTGCCCACAGTGTTTAACGATTTCTTTGACACGGACTTTATGCCGAAAGCCAATGCTACTGCACCGGCCATCAACGTAAAGGAAACGGATAAGGCTTATATCGTGGAACTGGCTGCTCCGGGCATGAAGAAGGAGAACTTTGACGTGAACATCAACCATGAGGGCAATCTGGTCATCAAGATGCAGAACAAGCAGGAGCAGAAGGAGGAAGACAAGAATACACGCTACCTGCGCCGTGAGTTCAGCTACTCACAGTATGAGCAGACGCTGATTCTTCCGGAAGATGTTGATAAGGACAAGATTGCTGCTCGCGTCAGTGACGGTGTTCTCACCGTTGATCTGCCCAAGATCGTGAAGGAGGAAATAAAAGTGGCTCGTCAGATTAATGTGGGCTAATATTTAGGTGAAATAATAAAGGTTTATTCGATAAACAAGGTAATATAAGATTGTTAGTAAGGATTATAGATAGATTTTTGATTGTGTGATTGTTAGATTTTTTAATCCCGAGTGTGTGAACATTCGGGATTTTTTTGTAACTTCGCAGCCGATATGAGTATATTATATATAATTATTGGTATTGTAATGGTTTTGTGGGGAGCCGACAGACTTACTGACGGAGCCACAGCCATTGCTCACCGGCTAAATGTGCCTCAGATCGTAATCGGTCTGACGGTTGTGGCCATGGGCACTTCTGCACCTGAGTTTTTTGTTAGTTTTGTATCTGCGATGAAAGGGACCACAGATATGGCTGTAGGTAACGTGGTGGGTTCTAATGTGTTCAATACGATGCTTATAGTGGGTGTTGCTGCTATGGTGGCACCGATGACCATTGCAAAGAACACGGTAAGAAAAGATATCCCTTGTGCGGTGTTAGCATCGCTGATGCTAGCTGTGATGAGTCTGGATAATGAGATCTCGCGTATCGATGCAGCCGTTTTGTTCGTGGCATTCCTGTTATTTATGGCTTACACGCTTCGTTTGGCTAAGACAGGTCAGAAGGACGAGACTGTCATCAAGCCGATGAAATTATTGAAAGCAGTCTTCTATGTCCTTTTAGGGCTGGCTTGTTTGATTTTCGGTAGTAATTTGTTTGTAGAGGCTGCTTCCGTAGTTGCCAAGTCGCTGGGAGTGAGTGATGCTATGATTGGTCTGACGATAGTTGCTGGTGGAACCTCATTACCTGAGCTTGCTACGAGTGTGGTGGCAGCGATGAAAGGCCGTTCTTCGATAGCCATTGGTAATGTGATAGGCTCCAACGTGTTTAATATCTTGATGATTCTCGGTATTACAGGTATGATATGCCCAATGGATTTACATGGTATTACATTGGTTGATATGGGTGTACTCTTAGGCAGCATACTGTTATTGTGGGCTTTCTCCTATACAAAGTATACGGTGGCTCGTTGGGAAGGAGCCCTGCTGACGCTGCTCTTCGGGGGATATATGGGATGGTTAGTCTATAATGTGATAGGATAAAGAACAGATTATGAAAAAAGTTTTTTCTTATATAATCATTACAGTGTTGCTGGTTTCATGCCAGACAAATGCTCCCAAGCAAGTTGATACGGCAGATCCTGCAATGCAAGGTGGTTTGGCTGAGAAGATGAAGGCCGTAGAAGAAGGGGCTGCGCCCCAATTTGAAGCTTTTGAAAAAGTCTATCAGGAGTATGCGGAAGCTACTGAGGCCAATAATGCGGAAAAAGCAAAATCTTTGGAACCCCAGTTAGAAAAACTCTATGCTGCTTATACGGCTGCACAGGATTCATTGCTTCGCAAACTGGTATATGGAACCTCTTTCTCCGATTTGGAGATGAGCGGCCTTCAAGGTGCTCCTGTGAAACTGAGCCAATGGGTAGGCAAGGGAAATTGTGTGCTCGTTGACTTCTGGGCATCCTGGTGTGGTCCATGCCGTCAGGAAATGCCTAATGTGGTAAGCAATTATCAGAAATATCATGCAAAAGGTTTTGAGATCGTGGGCGTTTCTTTCGATAGTAAGGCTGATTCGTGGAAGAAAGCTGTGGAGGAAATGGGCATGACATGGCCTCAAATGAGTGACTTGAAAGGCTGGGAGAGTGCCGGTGCCAAGGTTTATGGCATCAATTCGATTCCCGCAAGTATATTGTTCGATGGTGAAGGTAAGATTATCGGCATGAATCTGCGCGGTGACCTCTTGGGCGCCAAACTTAAGGAGATATACGAATAACTAACAACAACGACTTATGAGAGAAGATGAAGGATTGAAGGCATTAGGCCAGAAAACGGTATATAAAAGTGATTATGCTCCTGAGGTTTTGGAAACCTTCCGGAATAAACATCCGGAAAATGATTACTGGGTAAGGTTCAATTGCCCGGAGTTCACTTCTCTCTGTCCTATCACGGGACAGCCTGACTTTGCTGAGATACGTATCATGTATATCCCAGGAGAACTGATGGTGGAGAGCAAAAGTCTGAAACTGTATCTTTTCTCTTTCCGTAATCATGGCGACTTTCATGAGGACTGTGTGAATGTTATCATGAAAGACTTGATTAAACTGATGAATCCCAAATATATCGAAGTGACAGGGCTGTTTACCCCTCGTGGTGGTATCAGCATCTACCCATATGCCAATTACGGCATTCCCGGGACGAAATATGAAAAACTGGCCCAGGAACGCTTTGCCCGACATGAGTAAGAGTTAATCTTTTAAGATTTACGGTGGTAGCCTTTTATCGTTCCGTCCTTGTAGCGGATTCTCAGTGAGTCCTTTATCATCATAAGGATGTCCACGGTGTCACTTTTTGCTTTTTCTTCAGAAGAGGCTTCTTTATCATTATAATTTCTTCTTCGTTCCGTGAGCACCAGTTGCCCATTGAAAATGTGCCATTCCGTATAATGCTTGGGAACAGGAAAAATGACAGGACTATCTTCATTCTGATTGCGGCTATATTGTCCTCCAATGGGCTGAGCTGTGTAAGAACGCTTCAAGGCAAAGCCAATTTCGACAGGCTTCATCAGTTTCTCTATCAACGAGTCCATTTCTGCCTTGGCTTCCTTATCCATCTTTATTGCTGTTCCTCCATTTATCATCTGACGCTTCTCGGGCTTTTCCAGATAGACCCATTCTCCTTTCAGTTCGTCTAGATCGATGACCAAATCAGCCTTGTTCTTTTTTGTTCCGTTTACGATGAGACACACCCAGTCTCCAACTTTCGGATGTCCGATGATGCGTTGTCGTTTACGGGCTTCGATGATGTCGTAAGTGACAGGGTCACCACCTTTTCCGGAAAGGAATACCAGAAATGAATCAGTACAACCGTCACAAGCCAGTCCGTAGAGTGTTGAGTCCCCTTCGATACTGGTGTTAAGACCTAGGGTCTTTTCAGGTTTCTTTACTTCTTTGTTTCCGCATGCATTTAGCAACACAAGAAGTGCGGCTAATAATAATAAGGTGCTATTTCTCATTATTCGTTAAATTTTAATGCAAAGATAATTATTTTTCCGTTTATTTGATAGGTAATTAAGAAAAAATATCTATATTTGCATTCTAAATACAATTATAATTAGTATCCATATTTTATACAATAGCAGAACAATCAACTATCAAATCATTCAAACTTGTTATTTATGAAAAAGAGAATCCAGTTTAGCCTTGTCTATCGTGACATGTGGCAGAGTTCAGGCAAGTTTCAGCCTCGCAAGGATCAGTTGGAGCGTGTAGCTCCCGCCATCATTGACATGGGTTGCTTCGATCGTGTAGAGACCAACGGTGGTGCCTTTGAACAGGTGAATCTGCTGGCTGGCGAGAACCCCAATTATGCTGTGCGTGCATTCTGTAAGCCTTTCAACGAAGTGGGTATTAAGACTCACATGCTGGACCGCGGACTTAATGCCTTGCGTATGTATCCTGTGCCCGATGATGTGCGTGAACTCCAGTATAAAGTGAAACATGCACAGGGTGTGGACATCACCCGTATTTTCTGTGGCCTTAACGACACACGTAACATTATCCCTTCCATTAAGTGGGCAAAGGCTGCCGGAATGACTCCGCAGGCCACTCTTTGCATTACCACGTCACCAGTTCATACTGTGGACTATTACAGTGGTATTGCTGATGAGTTGATTGCTGCCGGTGCAGAAGAAATCTGCTTGAAGGATATGGCTGGTATCGGACAACCTGCTATGCTTGGTGCACTGACCAAGTCTATTAAGACTAAGCATCCAGATATTATCCTTCAGTATCATGGCCATTCTGGCCCCGGTCTTTCTATGGCCAGTATTCTGGAGGTTTGTAATAATGGTGGTGATGTTATTGATACAGCCATTGAGCCCTTGTCATGGGGTAAGGTCCATCCTGATATCATTTCTGTGCAGTCTATGTTGAAGAATGAAGGCTTCGAGGTAAAGGAAATCAATATGAATGCCTATATGCAGGCTCGTTCCCTGACTCAGGAGTTCATTGACGACTGGCTTGGCTATTTCATTAATCCTGGTAACAAACACATGTCTTCACTTCTTCTGGGTTGCGGACTTCCCGGAGGTATGATGGGAAGTATGATGGCTGACCTTGCTGGTATGCACCGTACGATAAATACCATCCGTGCAAAGAAAGGACTGCCTGAGTATAATGTAGACGAGATGCTAGTTAAGTTGTTCGACGAGGTGGCTTATGTTTGGCCGCGCGTAGGTTATCCCCCATTGGTAACCCCATTCTCACAATATGTGAAGAACATTGCTTTGATGAACCTACTCACCATTGAGCAGGGCAAGGGACGCTTTGTCATGATGGATGATTCTATGTGGGGAATGATTCTCGGCAAGAGCGGAAAGATTCCTGGAGAAATCGATCCTGAGTTGAAGGAGCTGGCAGCAAAGCAAGGCCGTGAGTTCACAGATGCTGACCCTCATACGCTTATTCCTAATGCCCTCGACGATTTCCGTAAGGAGATGGATGAGAACGGATGGGAATATGGACCGGATGATGAGGAACTCTACGAGTTAGGCATGCATCCTGAACAGTATCGTGACTTCAAGAGCGGCATCGCTAAGAAGCGTATGCTGGCAGATCTGCAGAAAGCAAAGGATGCCCGTCTGGGTTCTAAGCTCAGTCCAGAAGAACTGGCAGCATTCAAGCATGCAAAGGCAGATGAGTTGGTAGCTCCCGTGAAGGGTCAGATATATTATGAGTTCTCAGGTGATGGTGAGTGCGCTCCTTGTATTGAGCCATTCATAGGTGCTGAGTATAAGGAAGGTGATACTTTCTGTTATATTCAGGCTCCTTGGGGTGAGATCGTTCCTGTTCCCGCAGCTCTTGGCGGTAAACTTGTGGAGATTGCAGCTAAGCAGGGCAGTAAAGTACAGAAAGGTCAGACCTTAGCTTGGATAGAACGTCCACAAGGCTAATTGCACATGAACTATCATTCAGTAATTGATCATTTTTACAAGGAGGATGATGCTTTGAAGCACATCCTCCTTGTGCATAGTCGGAGAGTTGCTGACAGGGCTCTCCTGATAGCCCGTCGTCATCCGGAATTGAGACTTGATGAGGATTTCTTGGAAGCTGCAGCCATGCTTCATGATATTGGCATCATCCGTTGTAATGCTCCAAGTATCCAGTGTTTTGGTACTGAGCCTTACATCTGTCATGGACGTTTGGGGGCTGAGATGCTGAGGGAATTACATTTTTCTGGTTTCAAGTTTGAGGTTTCAGAAGATGATTGGGAAGCGTTGGCACGGGTATGCGAGCGACATACGGGTGCCGGTCTTACTAAGGAAGCGATTGTCAGGCAGAATCTTCCGTTGCCTCACGAGGATTTTCTTCCTGAAACAACGGCTGAGCAGGTTATCTGTTATGCGGATAAGTTCTACTCCAAGACCAGATTAGAGCACGAGAAGACGCTGGAACAGGCTGCACATTCCTTGGAAAAGTTCGGTGAAGAGGGTGTGTTGAGATTCCGCAAATGGGCGCAAATGTTTGAATAATTTAGTTAATAAACGGGCTTCTTTTACCGTTTGTCAAATTATTGTAGTACCTTTGCACCCAAGTTCGTTATGAGAAGAAAGACATTGATATTCTTATTGCTTGGAGCCTTCATGTTCTTGATGGCCGATACCCATATGCCTTTTCTTCAACGAACAGAAGTACAAATAGAAAACGATTCAATAGAACCGGTAGATGTGATCAAAAAGGATTCAGCCGTTATTGACTCCCTTCTTACTGATACGTTTTCTTTCGACTCACTCAGCAATCTTCCTGATACAGCCAAAATGGATTCTTTGGAATTAGCCATCTACAAACATAATAAGGCTGTGGATGATTCTATTCATGAAGACAGTGTTTTCCGTGCAAAAGCTGGTGGCATTGATGCCCCGGTGACTTACGAAGCACAGGATTCACTTATATATGATGCCGCTACCAAGACTGCCCATCTCTATGGAAAGGCTAAGGTGAAGTACACCAATATGGATTTGGAGAGCGAAAAAGTCTATATGAGTCTTGACAACAGTGTCGTTCATGCCACAGGTGTTGCTGATACAGCTGGAGTTCTTTCTGGAACACCTGTTTTTAAAATGGGTTCTGACACCTATGAGAACGATACGATGGCATTTAACTTCAAAACGAAAAAAGGCTTGATCAGTAATGTCTATACTGAACAGGAAGACGGTTTCCTGCGTAGTGAACGGGCCAAGCGTGATAGTACGGGTGCCCTGTATCTGCAACATGGACGTTATACCACCTGTGACGAGGAACATCCAGATTTCTATATTGCTCTCTCACGTGCTAAGGTACGACCTGGAAAGGATGTCGTGTTCGGTCCGGCTTATCTTGTGGTGGCTGACGTGCCTCTTCCCCTGGCTATTCCCTACGGCTTCTTCCCCTTTACAAAAAGCTATTCCAGTGGCTTTATCATGCCTACCTATGGTGATGAGTCTACACGAGGTTTTTATCTGCGTGATGGAGGCTACTATTTTGCTATGAGTGATATCTGGGATTTGAAGGTACTGGGCGAAATCTACACGAAGGGATCATGGGGACTCTCGGCTGCCAGTAACTATCGTAAGCGTTATCGTTATAACGGTAGTTTCATGATTCAATATCAGGATACGAAGAACGGTGACAAAGGTATGCCTGATTTTACCGAGCAGGAAAGCTTTAAGATACAGTGGCGCCATCAGCAAGACTCCAAGTCAAATCCATTTACCACCTTATCAGCGAGCGTCAATTTTGCCACATCAAGTTTTGAGCGAAATAATCTTTCCAGCCTTTATAATCCACAGTCGATGACTCAGAGTCAGCGCACTTCGAGCGTAAACTGGACAACCACTTTTTCCAGTATTGGTATGACACTCAGTGGTGGTCTTAATTTGAATCAGAATATGCGTGACTCGACCATTGCTCTTACTTTACCCGATCTTAACATTTCTGTAGCTCGCTTTTATCCTTTCAAAAGAAAGAAGGCTGCTGGAGAGGAACGCTGGTATGAAAAGATTGCAATGAGTTATACGGGTCGTATCTCTAACTCGATTAACACAAAGGAGAGCCTGCTGCTTCACTCTAGCCTGACAAAAGACTGGAAAAACGGTATGGAACATAAAATTCCCATCAGTGCCTCATTTACACTGTTTAATTATCTGAACATCACTCCGTCGTTCAACTTTACGGATCGTATGTACTTCACGAAGACCATGCGGTCGTGGGATGATGTAAATCAGGTGGAGACGCAGACGCAGAAGAGTGGTTTCTATAACATCTATGACTGGAATCTTAGTCTGTCAGCAAATACCAAGCTCTACGGTTTCTTTATTCCCAACCGTAAAATTTTTGGCGAAAAGGTGCAGGCCATCCGACATTTGTTGACGCCAAACGTTAGTTTCTCTTACCATCCTGACTTTGGAGCCAGTCGATATGGAGTTTTTGAAACCTATCAGAAAACAGATGCTGACGGCAATGTATCTTTGGTGCAATATTCTCCTTTTACCTCAATGGGTATATCCTCACCGCCAGGCAGAGGTGTAGCAGGAAACATTTCTTTGACATTGTCGAATAATCTGGAAATGAAAGTCACTTCCGACGAAGATTCAACGGGCTTTAAGAAAATCAGCCTGATTGATGAACTGTCTGCCTCAATGTCGTACAATGTGGCTGATAAGGAGACTCCATGGAGTGACCTTGACACGCGTATCCGACTGAAGCTTTCAAAGAACTACACGTTCAATATGAGTGCATCCTTTGCTACTTACGCTTATGAACTTGATGAGAACGACCGGCCGTATATCGGTACCCGGACGGAGTATAGCTACGGAAGATTCGGACGTTTTAAAGGAACATCTCAGACGTTGTCTTATACTTTGACTCCTGAAAAACTGAAGAAACTATTCAGTAGGGAAAAGGATGAAGACAAGGACGACAAGCGAGACCGTGATCCAGATGATGATTATGATACGGGTGTAGAAACTAATATCGATAAAGATATGGAGAAAGGTAAGCATGGCGCTGAAAGTAAGGGCGGAAAAGCCGAAACCGATGCTGACGGCTATATGGCTTTTTCTTTACCTTGGTCACTTACCATTGGTTATGGTATCACAATGTCAGAGAATACTGGTGGAACATTCAACAAGGAACGCATGCGTTATCCTTATAAGTTTACACAGAATCTGAATTTCAGTGGAAACATTCGTATCAGCGAAGGGTGGAACATCTCCTTCTCCAGCGGTTATGACTTTAACTACCATAAGTTGTCGATGACTACGGCCTCCCTCTCCCGTGACCTTCATTGCTTTAGTATGAGCTGTTCGGTGGTATTGGCTCCTTACACCAGTTACAACTTCTCTTTCCGTTGTAATGCAGCAACCCTGACTGATGCTTTGAAATATGATAAGCGCTCTGGTTATTCTCAATCAGTGCAATGGTATTAAGTATTGGTTTTACTATTTTTCTTTAAACTATGTCAGAAATACCTAGTCTAATCAGCGATCTTGCCCTAATACTCGTTGTAGCAGGAGCAGTCACTATCATCTTTAAGAAATTAAAGCAGCCGTTGGTGCTAGGTTATATCATGGCCGGTTTCCTGATTTCGCCTCATATGCCGTTTACTGCATCTGTGGCTGATACAGAGAACATTCAAACCTGGGCTGATATCGGTGTGATGTTCCTTCTGTTTTCTTTGGGACTGGATTTCTCTTTCAAAAAGATACTGAAAATGGGCATTTCACCCGTTATCGCAGCAGTAGCTATTATTGTTTCTATGGTGCTGTTGGGTATGGGTGTCGGTCATCTCTTCGGTTGGAAACAGATGGATTGTATCTTCTTGGGAGGTATGTTGGCCATGAGTTCTACCACCATTATTTATAAGGCATTTGATGATTTGGGACTGCGCCAGCAGCGTTTTACGGGCATCGTGATGAGTGTCCTGATTCTTGAGGATATCCTTGCTATCGTGTTGATGGTGATGCTGGCAGCTGTCGCTTCAGGTGGAAACCCTGATGGTGGAAAGATGTTAGGCTCTATCCTTAAGATAGGTTTCTTCCTGATTCTTTGGTTTGTGATAGGCATTTTCGCCATTCCCTGGTTTCTGCGTGCCACCCGAAAACTGGTGAACAATGAGGTGTTGCTTGTCGTCTCTCTTGGTCTTTGTTGCGGCATGGCCGTTATCAGTACGGAGGTTGGCTTCAGCAGTGCTTTCGGTGCCTTCGTCATGGGAAGCATTCTGTCAGAAACAGTCGAAGCCGAGAAGATTATTCGCTTGGTTGAACCTGTGAAGAACCTTTTCGGTGCCATCTTTTTCGTCTCTGTAGGTATGCTTGTGGATGTCAATATCCTCATTGAGTATGCCGTTCCGATAATCGTACTCGTACTTACCATCCTTCTGGGACAGACCATTCTCGGCACGTTTAATTTCATGCTTAGTGGACAGTCGCTGAAATCCGCTATGCAGTGTGGTTTCTCCATGGCTCAGATAGGTGAGTTCTCTTTTATTATAGCCTCGCTGGGTTTGTCGCTCGGCGTTATTGGTAATTTCCTCTATCCTGTGGTTGTGGCAGTATCGGTGATCACTACATTCCTCACACCTTACATGATCCGAGCATCGGTACCTTGCTACAACCACTTGGAACGCCGTATACCCAAAAAATGGATGCAGAGACTCAACAACCCGATTTTTGCACAATATGCCTCAAAAGTCGGTGATAATCCTTGGAAAAGTCTGTTGTTGTCACTTTTCCGTATTACCGTCATCTACAGTATTCTTTCTGTGGCCATTGTCCTTGAGATATTCTCTTTCGCCCTGCCTTTGGCCAAACTTGTCATGCCTGAAAGGGTTGCCGATATTGTGGTAGGTATCCTCACCATCTTGGCCGTTTCTCCTTTCCTGCGAGCTATTATGATGAAGAAGAACCACAGTGAGGAAGTCAAGACCTTGTGGAAAGTCAATAAGATGAATCGTTTTCTGATTATTCTTACCGTACTCGTTCGTGTCCTCTTGGCTTCCTTATTTGTCTATTATATTCTCGCATATCTTTTCCATTTCACCCATGCTATAGAGATTGTCATTACTTTTGTCCTGGTTATTCTCATGATTTCATCTCGAAGGCTCAAGAGAAGTAGTATCAGACTTGAACGCATGTTTATCCTGAACCTTCGTTCCCGTGATATAGAGGCACAGGTGCATGGTCATAAACGTCCGCTTTACGAAGGTCATCTCCTTGACCGTGATATTCACATCACCGATGTCGAACTGCCTGAGAATACGATTTGGGCAGGCATGTCACTGCGTGAACTCCAGTTTGGCACCAGGTTCGGAATTCATGTGAGTAGTATTCTCCGCGGACGTCAGCGAATCAATATTCCGGGTGCTGAAACCGTGCTTTTCCCTGGTGACCGTGTGCAGGTGATTGGCAGCGATGATCAACTGACTGCTTTTTCAAGATCTGCTACTGACGCCCTTGTTCCTGAAGACCCCGATGTGGAGAAAAGAGAGATGCATCTCAGTCAGATGATTATTACGGGGAGTAGTCCTTTTATTGGTAAAAAGCTTTCCGAAAGCGGTATCCGTGAGGAGTACGGATGTCTGGTGGTGGGATTTGAAGAAGGAAAGGAAACCCTTTCACATCCTGATCCCAATCATGTTTTCCAAAAAGGCGATCTCGTTTGGGTCGTGGCGGAAAAGGACAGCCTCAACAGGTTGAATAAAAACGCGAAATGAAAATAAAGGCTCTGGAAATCTCCAGAGCCTTTATTCTTTTAATCGTTGAAACCTGCTGTTATCTCGCAGATTTTGACTATGACCTGCATGGCTTTTTCCATGACTTGTATGCTGACAAATTCATAGGGACCATGGAAATTGACGCCTCCGGCGAAGATATTGGGGCAGGGAAGTCCTTTGAAGGAAAGCTGAGCACCGTCTGTACCGCCGCGAATGGGCTCCACACGAGGAGGAACATCACAGGCTTGCATAGCCTTGAGAACGATGTCGATGACGTGCATGTTGGGGTCTATCTTTTCCTTCATGTTGTAATACTGGTCGTTGACAATGATCGATACAGTTCCCTCACCGTATTTCTGGTTCATCAGTTCAGCCTGCTTCTTGATGAAGTCCTTACGGTCTTCAAAAGTCTCCCTGTCATGATCGCGTATGATATAGGAAAGACGGGCATTCTCAATGTTGCTCTCGATACCCAGCAGATGATAGAAGCCTTGGTAGCCTTCTGTCTCTTCTGGCGTTTCATCCTTTGGCAGCATTTCCACGAACTCGGCTGCAAGACGGTTAGCGTTAATCATTTTTCCTTTGGCATAACCCGGGTGTACGCTGACGCCTTTGATCGTGATCTTAGCAGACGCAGCATTGAAGTTTTCGAATTCAAGGTCGCCTAAATCACCACCGTCCATGGTATAAGCCCACTGACAACCAAATTTCTCAACGTCGAAGTGGTGGGCACCCATGCCAATTTCCTCATCCGGATTAAAGCCGATACGAATATCACCGTGAGGAATTTCCTTGTGGTCACGTAGATAACACATGGCCTGCACGATTTCAGCAATACCTGCTTTGTCATCAGCACCAAGAAGTGTGGTGCCGTCTGTAACAATCAGATCCTCGCCCACGTGCTGAAGCAGTTCGGGGAATTTCTTGGTACTGGAGATAATGCCTGGCGACAGTTCAATGTCTGTGCCGTCGTAATGGCTCACGATACTTGGCTTAATGTTGGCTCCGGAACAATCTGGGCTGGTATCGTAGTGGGAAATGAAACCGATAGTAGGCACTTCTTTCTTGATGTTGGAAGGTAGCGTGGCATAGATATATCCCATTTCGTCCATTTCCACATCCCGGAGTCCCTCGTTTTCTAGTTCCTTTTTGAGATATTCAGCGAAAATAAGTTGTTTCGGGGTACTCGGTACACTTTCGGATTCTTCCGAAGACTGCGTGTCAAATTTCACGTAGTTGAGAAAACGTTCGGTAATATTCATATTGATGAGGTTTTCAGGTTTTAAGATTCAAGACATTATAATATTTTTCCTCCTTTTCGGGAGGGTGACCCCGGCGGGATTCAAACCCGCGACCTTCGGAACCGGAATCCGACGCTCTATTCAGCTAAGCTACGGGGCCGTAAGCGGTGCAAAGGTAAACAATTAATTTGTGATTACCAAATATTACTGACCTTATTTTAAAGGACAAAGAAAGTGCATATTGATAGAATATTGTAAAATATTTGAACATAATGCGTAATTTTTAAGGAAAATGCTTGCATATTAATAATTAATGTGTACCTTTGCACTCCGAAAATGAAAGTTTTGACTTCTTTTCGTAAGTGTTAGACTTTAAAACAATAGAATAGAATGAGTAAGATATTGCAGCCCGTGAACTACCAGCCTGAACTGAACATGAAACAGACGGAGCAGGGCATCAAGCTGATTAAGGAGTTCTTTCAGCAGAACCTGAGCACGGAACTCCGGTTGAGCCGAGTCACAGCTCCATTGTTCGTGTTGAAAGGCTTAGGTATCAACGATGACTTGAATGGGGTGGAGCGTCCAGTGACCTTCCCCATTAAGGATTTGGGAGATCAGAAGGCTGAGGTGGTTCATTCTTTGGCTAAATGGAAACGATTGACATTGGCAGAGTATAAGGTGGAGCCCGATTATGGTATTTACACTGATATGAATGCCATCCGTGCCGACGAGGAATTGGATAACCTGCATTCGCTTTATGTGGACCAGTGGGACTGGGAGGCCGTTATCCGTAAGGAAGATCGTACGCTGAAGTGCCTGAAGGAAATTGTAAGACGCATTTATGCTTCCATTTTGCGCACGGAATTTCTCGTTTGCGAGCGTTATTGTAAGCTGAAGCCTTTCCTGCCTCAGGAGATACACTTTATCCATGCTGAAGAACTGTTGAGGATGTACCCAGACAAGTCGGTAAAGGAACGTGAGGATTTGATTGCAAAGGCTTACGGCGCTGTATTTATTATAGGTATAGGTGCCAAGTTGTCGAATGGTGAGCCTCACGACGGACGCGCACCCGACTATGACGACTGGACAACACCCAATGAGGACGGATTTTTGGGATTGAATGGTGATATCCTCATTTGGTATCCCATTTTGGATCGTTCCGTAGAGCTCTCTTCGATGGGTATTCGCGTGGATAAGGAGAGTCTGCTTCGTCAGTTGCAGCTGACAGGCAAAGAGGAGCGTCAACAGCTTTACTTCCATCAGAAATTACTCAAAGATGAACTGCCATTGAGCATTGGTGGTGGTATCGGACAGAGCCGTCTCTGCATGGTGCTGCTCCATAAGGCCCACCTTGGAGAGATTCAGGCAAGTATCTGGCCTGATGATATGATTAAGGAATGTGAGAAACTGGGAATCAATATTATTTAAAGTGTAGAGTGTAGAATGTAGAGTTATGATTACCTGGCAAGCCTGGAATCTGCTTGGAAATCTGCCTCAAACTGTAATCATAACTCTACACTCTCAATTCTGCACTCTACATTCTATTTACGTCAGTTCGAGATCTAAGAGGCCCCGCAGTTTACTGATTGCGGGGTTTTTCGTGCTCATTTCTTCAAATATCTCTTTACGTGATAGCACCTTGGTCACCTCATCTGCCTGGGCTAATTGAAGGTTGAGCGTAATGTCGTTGTTGTGGAGGGCTTTGGCCAGCGTGCTGCGGATACGTCCATGAATGGCATTCATCTGGTCAAGCAGAATCTGGTTGTCAACAACGGCCTCAATATGGGGATATTCCGTGATTCGGGGACGCATATTACGCATACGGGCGGCAATACCAGCCATCTGCTGGGGCATGCGCTGACACATGGCCACCCATTGTATGAGCATTTCTTCCTCGGTAAATTGCTGTTGGTCGTCGGGGACTGTTTCTAAGGGCGTCTCTCCAGTTGTTGAATTACTATCGTTGCTTTTACGAAGATTGGCAAAGGACATCCCAAGACTGCCAATTTTTAGCTTAGGCGTCGGAGACGGTGTGCTGGTATCGGGATGTTGGGCATTAACCCTTGCGGTATGTAAGGGTTTGGGTTCAGCCGCAACCACCTGCTGAGCTGCTTTCGGTGGCTGAACATTCTTAATAAGTTTCTTGAACAGGGATTTTAAACGCTTAGGGCTACGCCCCGCGGCAGGTGTGTCATCTTCCTGTGTAAGTTGTGCTATCTCAATCAGGGTGAGTTCCACCAATAGACGCTTATTACTGCTCTGCCGATAGCCCAGATCACATTGGTTCATCAGTTTCAAAGCCTGATAGAGAAAGCGGGTAGGACATTTCTTGGCCTGTTCCTTATATTTGTTGACTTGTTGCTGACTGACTTCCAGCAAGGGCAGGGTTTGTTCGTCCTTGGCCATGAGCACGTTACGCACATGCTGTGCCAGTCCGTTGATAAGATGGCCCCCGTCAAAACCTTTTGAGATAACGCTATTAAGCAGCACCATCACGTCACTCACCTGATTCTCCAGCGAGAGATCAATGATTTTGAAATAGTTTTCCGAATCGAGTACGTTAAGATCCTCAATCACTTTCTGATAGGTGATGTTTCCCTGGCAGAAGGAGACCGCCTGATCGAAAATGGAGAGCGCGTCGCGCATGCCGCCGTCGGCCTTTTCGGCTATCACGTTGAGGGCATCCTCTTCGTAGGTGATATTCTCCTGCTGAGCCACCATCTTCAAGTGGTTGATGATATTGGGCACCGTCATACGCTCGAAATCGTAAATCTGACAACGTGAAATGATGGTAGGCAGGATCTTATGCTTCTCAGTAGTGGCAAGGATGAATATCACATGTGCAGGCGGTTCTTCAAGTGTTTTGAGAAATGCATTGAATGCAGAGGTAGAGAGCATATGCACCTCGTCGATGATGAACACCTTGTAACGTCCTACCTGTGGCGGTATACGTGTCTGTTCCATGAGCGTCTTGATTTGCTCTACGCCATTGTTGGAGGCAGCGTCCAGCTCAAACATGTTGTAGGAACGCTGTTCCTGGAAAGCCTTGCAACTTTCACATTCATTGCAGGCATCTCCGTCGGCAGAAGGGTGCTCACAGTTGATAGCCTTGGCAAAAATGCGGGCACAAGTGGTCTTTCCGACGCCACGAGGACCGCAGAAAAGATAGGCATGAGCCAGCTTCCCGCTCTTAACGGCATTTTTCAGAGTGGTGGTCAGTGCCGTTTGTCCTACCACGGAATCAAATGTCATGGGACGGTACTTGCGTGCCGAGACAATATATTCTTTCATAATATTCTAAAAAAGTTTGTGCAAAGATAGTGTTTTATTTGCAAAAAATAGTATCTTTGCAACGAGTTTTATCATTATTAATTGTTAATAATCAGATTGGAATGAGTCGTTCAAATCCTGTTTGGAGTTTCATTAGCCACAACAAGTATTGGCTGGTCATTATCATTGGCTTGCTGATTACGGGTGTCGTGGATGAAAACAGTTTCATGAAGCGCATGAAACTGGATATGCAGATTCGTGAACTCAAGGAACAGATTGATGTTTATAATGCACAGTATGCAAAGGACCAGGCCAAACTGAAGGATATCCGTATGAATCCCAGCAGCATTACGAAGATTGCACGTGAACGTTATTTTATGAAAGCTGATGACGAGGATATCTTTGTGTTGAGCGACGACCTTCCTTCTCCTGCAAATGAAACAGCTAAGTAAATTACAGAATTTTGTTTTTTTGATGGGTGGCGCACTGATGGTTGTCGGTGTGGCTTTGAATTTCTTTGGTGTCCAGCAAGTGGGAGCCTGCGTTTTCCTGATTGGCGCCGTCTGTTTTGGTGTGATGCAGATGCTTCAGCGCTATGAAGGTCAGAGCATTGTAATCCGCCGTTTGCGCCGTATCATGATCTTCGCAGATGTTCTTTTCATTGTGTCGGGTTTGTTGCTTGTGGAACAGAATTTCAATTTCTTGTTGCCTGTTTTCCAACGGAGCGGGTTGCAGGGAGTGACCAATTATGCGCAGTATGTTGTTCATAACAACTGGGTGCTGGCACTCTTTCTGGGAGCAATCTTGGAACTCTATACGATGCACAGAATCTCAAGTGAATTGGAAAAAGAGGCAAAAAAACTATAAAAGTAGAGGCTTTTGTTTTAAATAGCATAAAAATTTTTTCTTTCCTCGATAATACATTGTACATTTGTGGCAGATTTTTGAATCGACCGCAAGATCGTTATGAACAAAATACTATATGCACTGCTAACTTTGGCTGCGTTCACGTCGTGTGCCAACTCTTACAACATCCAGGGATCGAGCAACGTCTCGATGTTGGATGGACGTATGCTTTACCTGAAGGTCTATAAGGATGGCGACCTGAAGAATGTGGACTCTTGTGAGGTGGTTCATGGGCAGTTCCATTTTCAGGGAACGATCGACAGCACAAAGATGACAACCTTGTTTATGGACGACAAGAGTGTCATGCCTGTTGTGTTGGAGAGTGGTGACATTACCGTGAGAATCGACAATACGCAGCAGAATGTCAGTGGAACGGTTCTTAACGAGAAACTCTTCAAGTTTATCGAGGAATATAATCAGCTGGATAATCAGGTCGTAGATCTTGGGCATAAGCAAAGTCAGGCCATCATGGAGGGTGAGGACGAGAATGTGGTGAATGCAAGGCTGAATCAGGAAGCTTTGGAGATAGCCAAGAAAAAGGATGAATTGCAGACAAGCTTTATCGAAGAGAATTTCGACAATGTGCTGGGTCCTGGCGTATTTTTTATGCTGACGGCAGGAAATCCTTATCCGGAACTGACTCCTTGGATAGAGGCTTTGATGAGCAAGGCCACTGATAATTTCAAGAATGACTCTTATGTGAAGGACTACTACGAGAAAGCCAAGCAGAATGAGGCCATTATGAACGGAACGGCTGACCAGATTACTCCTCCGCCAGCTCAGCAGCTGCCGCCGATGTCTACGGCTCCGACGCCCAATCAGATGGCTACGCCTATTGATTCTCTCGGGAGATAAGAAGAAAGAGAAATTCAGAAGAGTGAAAACACTGATAAAGAATGCGACGCTGGTCAATGAGGGACGTTCTTTTGAGGGGCATCTCCTTATAGAGAATGACCGCATTGCAGCAATCTTAGAAGGAAAATATACACCCAGTAGTGAGGACCGTGTGGTTGACGCTACTGGGTGCTTTGTATTACCTGGCGTCATTGATGATCACGTGCATTTCCGTGATCCCGGACTGACGCACAAGGCTGATATCGAAAGTGAGAGTAGGGCAGCGGCCTATGGAGGCGTTACCAGTTATTTTGATATGCCAAACACCGTTCCGCAGACTACTACTTTGGAGGCGCTCGACGAGAAGTTCCACTTGGGAGAGCGGAAGAGTCACGTGAACTATTCTTTCTTCTTCGGGGCTACCAACGACAACTACACCTTATTTAATAAGCTTGACATCCACCGCATTCCTGGCATCAAACTCTTCATGGGCAGCAGCACGGGAAATATGCTGGTGGACCGCAACGAGGCTCTCAATCAGATTTTTGCCAATGCGGCTCCGTTACCCATTATGGCCCATTGCGAAGATACCGGCATCATCAATAAGAATATGGCTGATTTCAAGGCACGCTATGGTGATGACCCGGACATTTGGACGCATCCGCTTATCCGTAGCGAGGAAGCTTGTCTGACTTCCACGCGGAAAGCCATCGAACTGGCCATCCTTCACGATGCCCGCCTGCATGTGGCTCATGTGACGACAGCTACCGAGTTGGAATTGTTTCCGCCTTTCACCTCGCGGATTACTGCTGAGGCTACCGTGGGACATCTTTATTTCTCGATGGTTGACTATGAGCGGTTAGGCTCACAGATTAAAGTGAATCCCGCCATTAAGAATTTCCGCGACTGCTACGCTCTGCGTCAGGGACTGACGGATGGTCATGTGTCCGTCATAGGAACCGATCATGCTCCTCATCTGCTTTCTGAGAAGCAGGGTGGGGCAGCCAAAGCTGTTTCAGGTATGCCGATGATTCAGTTCTCACTGGTCACCATGCTGGAACTTGTTGACGAAGGCGTTCTGCCTTTGGAGCGGCTGGTGGAGTTGATGTGTCATAATCCTGCCCGACTCTTTGAGGTGGCGGACCGTGGTTATCTGCGTCCGGGTTATAAGGCCGATATCGTCATCGTGCATCGTGGTGAGCCTTGGAAAGTGACGGAAGAAGTCATTCAGAGTAAATGCAAATGGAGTCCGATGATGGGACATGAGTATCAATGGCGCGTTCGTGATGTGTTCTGTAATGGTCGTCATCTGTTGAGTCCAGAAGGTTTCGACGATTCTTATCGCGGAGAAGCTATCCAATTCCGAAAAAATGATTAACGAGGTACGGCATATCGTTTACCAGGTCAGTGAGGTGGCACCTTATATCAATTGGCCTTATTTTGACTATGCTTGGGGCGTAGGCTGCAAAGGCGCTGATGAACGTAAGCGGCTTCGTGAGGATGCCAAACGTCTGTTGCTGGAGCTTGATGGCGTCTATCAGGCTCATGCACTTTTCGGAATTTTCAACGCCAATAGCGATGGCGATGATTTGTTGTTGGACAATGGCGTCCGCATCCCGATGCTTCGTCAGCAGAAACCTTCCAGAAAAGGGCAGCCTAATCTTTGTCTTGCTGACTTTATCCGCCCGTTATCTTCCGGTCAGAAAGATGAAATAGGTCTTTTTGCCACCACGATTGACAGTTCTCTAGAACATGATTTCGCCAACAGCGATCCTTATCAGAAGATGATGGCACAAACGGTTGCCGACCGTTTAGCGGAAGCTACGGCCGAGAAGATGCATCAGGAAGTACGTGTCTTCCACTGGGGATATGCTCCTCTTGAGAACCTCTCCATTCAGCAGCTCCACATTGAAGCCTTTCAGGGAATCCGTCCTGCCATTGGCTATCCCTCATTGCCCGATACAAGTCTGAATTTCATTCTTTCTGACTTGCTCGATATGAAGCAAATCGGCATTCGCCTGACAGAGAGTGGCATGATGATGCCCCATGCCTCGGTGAGTGGTTTTATGATTGCCCATCCCAAGGCTCGCTATTTCGACCTTGGCAAGATTGGTGAAGACCAGTTGTGTGATTATGCCCGCCGTCGTGGCGTTCCTGTTGAGCTGATGCGTCGTTTCTTAACCAATAGTCTTATTAAAAACTGAATTCCGACATGATTGCAAGAATATTTTTCTTACTCATTCTGCTGATCCTGATACCCGACCTGTATCTCTATAAGCATTATGTCATTCGCAAGAAATTAAGTCTAGGGAAACGTTTCTTATGGTGGCTTCCAAGTCTGATTCTCATCGTCTTTACGATAGGATTGTCCACAGTGAAGGCTTTCATACCCGATACCATCGAAATCATCAGCGTCTATCTCCTGCTTTTAGGAGTGATTGTCATTCCCAAAGCCGTCTATTCCATTTGTTCCGCGTTAGGGCTTGGCTATTGCCGCATGATTCACTCTCGTAAGAACTATGGAAATCTCATCGGTTTCTTCCTGGCTCTTTTCACCATCTATATGGCATTTTACAGTTTCTTGATTGGTCCTCACCGCTTTACGGTCCGTCAGGAAGAGTTCGTTTCGAAAGAACTGCCTCAGTCATTCGATGGCTATCGCATTGTCCAGTTCACGGATGCCCATGTGGGAAGTCTCCCTGTGGACTTGCTGAAGAAAGCTGTTGACAGCATCAATGCGCAGAAACCAGACATGATTGTCTTCACGGGTGACTTGCAGAATCTGCAACCCGACGAATTAGACCCTGTGATGCCCATTCTAAAAGAGCTCAAGGCAAAGGATGGCGTGGTTAGTATATTGGGCAATCATGACTATGCTTTCTATTTGAACACCGATTTCGCTACTGCTGCCTTGAATGAGGCAAAGATGAAGCAAAAACAGCACGACATGGGATGGAAGTTGTTGCTCAACGAGAACTTTACCGTAAAACGTGGAGGTGAGCGTATCTTCATTGCAGGCATGGAGAACGAAAGTCAGAAAGCGGAGCAGACGCGAAGTGACCTGCAGAAGACGATGGCCGGTGTTCCCGATGATGCTTTTGTCATCATGCTGCAACATGAGCCTACCGCTTGGCGGAGAACGATTCTTTCCAAGACGAAGGCGCAACTGACGCTCAGCGGTCACACACACGGTGGACAATTCAAGTTGTTTGGATGGACGCCCGTTTCATTGACCACTGATGAATGGGGCGGACACTATCAGGAAAACAAACGGGCGCTTTTGGTGAGCACTGGACTCGGTGGACTTGTTCCTTTCCGTTTTGGCGTCATTCCCGAGATTGTGGTTATCACCTTGCGTAACAGTTAGTTTTTTTCTAAAAAAGTGATATTTTATTTGGGAATGTCATTCTTTTCCCTTACCTTTGCAACTCACAATCATTCGTTCTGCTAGCTCAGCTGGTTTAGAGCGCCGCCTTGACAGGGCGGAGGTCACTGGTTCGAACCCAGTGCAGAACACAGAAAAAGCATCTCACTCGAGATGCTTATTTATTATAATTCTTAATTGTTACTCGCCAAAAGCGACAACTCTAAACTCAAAATACTTAATTCAAAATTCAATTTATTGATCCGGATTCTCCTCAAACCCTTGCAGTTCCGGAGATAGTGCCGACATAATCGTCTGGTAGCTTTCATCCATGGTATGCTTGACGTTCTCAGGACCCTGACCTTGCGGTGCTATCGGCTTGTGAATCGTGAGCTGAAGGGGGTGCCAGTTGGCATAGTGCCAGTCGCGTGTACGGGGCATCACTTTAATAGAACCATTAATAGTAAGTGGTACTACCGGTAGCTGCAGCTCATCAGCAAGCATAAAAGCTCCTCTTCGGAAATGTCCCATGTGTCCGGTGAAAGAGCGGGCGCCCTCGGGGAACACCGTCAACGAAATGCCGTCTTTCAGAATCTCGCGAGCCTGGTCATAGCTTGCCTTGATCTTCTTAGCTCCCCGTTTATCAATAAAAATCTGATGACTCTTGCGGCAGGCAAATCCCACGAAAGGAATCTTGCCTATCTGATATTTCATCATCCACTTGAAGTTGCGGTGGAGGAAACCGTAAATCAGGAAAATATCGAAAGCACCCTGGTGATTGGATACAAAGACGTAGGACTGCCCTTCCTGCAGATTTTCCCGTCCTTCAACCTTGACGGGCAACAGGAGGATGCGGCAGATAAAGGCGCCCCACCACTGCCCGGGATAGAATCCCCAGAAATGAGGGTTGCCAATGGCGCATCCCACGCTGACCATAATCGCTGTCAGAATCGTGTATATGATAATGAGCGGAATGGCTATTAACGTCTGATATATTCTATATAATAAGGTAATCATATTATAAAAGTTTAAGCATCGCGTTGCGACTGTTTAAGCGCTTCGCTGTTTAAAGATTTAAGACGATAACTATGACCTGATGAAAACGCACTCATCACTCATCACTCAACACTTTATACTCTCCACTAAATCTTCGGGTATTTCCTAAACCATCCGTCCCAGCGCAGACGCATGACACCGAAGAAAGCCTCACCGAAGATGCCGCTGTTCATCTTGGACGTACCTTCGCGGCGGTTGACGAAGATTACGGGCACCTCTTTAATCTTAAAGCCAATCTTGTAGGCTGTGAATTTCATCTCAATCTGGAAGGCATAGCCCTTAAAGCGAATCTTGTCGAGTTCGATGGTCTGCAGCACGCGGCGCTTGTAGCATTTGAATCCCGCAGTTGTGTCGTGCACTTTAAAACCAGTCACGAGACGCACATACATTGAGGCGAAGTAACTCATCAGCACACGTCCCATAGGCCAGTTCACCACGTTTACGCCTGAAATGTAGCGGGAGCCGATTGCCACGTCGTTGCCTTCGTCATGGCAGGCGCTGTAAAGCCGTGGCAGGTCGTTGGGATCATGGCTGAAGTCGGCATCCATCTCGAAGATGTATTCATAATCGCGTTCCAGAGCCCATTTGAATCCCGTGATGTAGGCTGTTCCCAATCCCTGTTTACCACTTCTTTCCAAGATAAACAAGCGGTCGGAGAATTCAGAAGCCATCAGTCCCTTCACAATCTGAGCTGTACCGTCAGGCGAACCATCGTCGATGACTAAGATATGAAAACACTTTTCCAGTCCGAACACGGCCCGGATAATCTTCTCAATGTTCTCTTTCTCATTGTAAGTCGGGATGATAACGATGCTGTCGCTTGCGTTCATACGTTGAAATATATTTCTGAACGCAAAGGTAGGCATTTTTTTCTTTGGCCGCAAACTTTTCCGCTTCTATTTTCAGTTTACTTCCATTAAAGCCCGCATCTTTTTAAATTTCCCTTTGATGAATAGCAATTGATTATACGGTCATTCTTCAATCTTGTTTTCACCTCTCATCAGATGGCGAAGGGCGCTGAGAAGTTCCTGAGACTCTTGTACGACGCTCAGGAATACGGTCATGGCTTCGATGTTGAGTTGGCGGGTCTGTATGTCGTGAATGATGCGCTGGCGGTAATCGGAAAGTAATGATTGAAGTACGGCAGCATCATTACGTATTTGGGATGCCGTCTCACAATCGAGCGTCCGAAGATACAGACGCATAATCTCATTTCGCAAGACAAGAAACTCATTGGCATACTCACTTGGAACGGGACTGAAATTGTTGCCAACATGTTCCCTGCACGACTCACCCATGCGCTTCAGGCAATAGTACATCTGTGAGAGTGAATTGACGATAAGAAAATACCAGGTGCTTTTCTCCACACTCACTATCGGGTCTAAACGGCGCAGGGCAATAATCTGCTTACGGCGCTGGCGTTTCAGTTCTTTGCGCTGCTGGTCCACATCCGACGTGACATGTTTCAGTCGACGGTAATCTTCACAGAAGAAAGCTGTGGTCAACGTCTCGTAATCATCTGTCACCATACGTACATGCGCCTTGATAGTCTGGTTTAGATATTCCCGTAGCAACGCCCAACATTCTTCCTTGTCACCGCAGCGCACGATTCTTGTGAATAGTTTGTCTGCCTCGCCCTCCATCGTATGCTTTCGGTATTTCATGTTACTACGAACGAGCAGGAAGATGGCCAATGCGATGGCAACCGCCATTGCCACAAATGACCCGAAGAATAGGGCGACAGTTACAAGGAAACACAAGATGAATGCCACGCCAGCCGTGATGAACCAGCCACCGATGACAGACAGCACACCCGTAATGCGGAACACGGCACTCTCGCGCCCCCATGCACGGTCGGCAAGCGATGTTCCCATAGCCACCATGAAGGTGACGTAGGTGGTGGATAGCGGCAGTTTGAGCGATGTGCCCAATGCTACCAATGCACCGGCAAGTACCAGATTGACAGCGGCGCGAATTTCATCGAAAGCGGCTCCCGGCTTCAACACCGCTGCATCGGCATTGAAACGCGAGTCAACCCAGCGCGACACACAAGGAGGCACAGCCATCGCTAGACTGCTTGCCATGCTTCTCGATGTGCGCACCAATGTCCGTGCCACACCGCTTGAACCAAACATCTCGTCACCACCGTCCTGACGGGAGAGATCTACCGACGTTTTCACTACGTTCTGTGCCTTCTTCGAGAAAATGAGGGCGAGCACCATCACCACGCCTGCTGCAATGAGATAGGGCGCTGGCGTATGGGCACTCTCCATCAGCGACCGCATCATAAAGCCCTGCGCGTCGCCATTGCCATTAGCTATGTAGTCCTGATAGGCCTCAAGCCCCGTCAGCGGCACACCCACGAAGTTCACGAGGTCGTTACCAGCAAACGCCATCGCCAGGGCAAAGGTACCCAGCAGCACCACGAACTTCAGTACGGGTAGTTTCATGGCACTCAGCAGCGTCATCAGCACTGAGAACACGGCCATGCTGCCACCGATAATCAACCATGTGTTCTGACTAATCATCTCATTCACCTCGGGAGTCATCAGTGTACTTCCCTTCAGTCCTTTGATAAGCAGGAACCAGACGATGGCCGTCACCGACAGTCCACCGAAGATGCCAATCTTCAACGACGAGGAGAGCCTGCCGCCCATCTTACCAGACTGGTCCGTTGTCCTTCCGTTTACACGAAAAGTAAAGGTGAAAACGACACGTGCTATCCATTGTACGATGGTTCCGAGCACGAATGCGATAGCTACAGACAGGAATATGCCGAGGATGACCGAGATGGCTTTCTCCGTGTTCAACAAATCACCTAATGAAAGCAACGTACCGTCAGCTGCCGTTGCTCCGTGGAATATCTGTAACATGGCGATAGCAAAGGCTCCGCCCAGCAGTTCGAATACCATCGAGACGGTGGTAGATGTCGGCATTCCGAGTGTATTGAACACATCAAGCAGTACCACGTCGGTAACCATTACTGCTAGGAATACACACATCACGTCGTAAAACGAGAAATATAGTGGTGTCATGATGCCGTGCCGTGCCACATCCATCATGCCGTTGCTTAGTGTCGCCCCAGCAAACACGCCGATGGATGCTATGATCACGATAGTCCTGTATCGTGCCACCTTCGCTCCAATAGCCGAATTTAGGAAGTTAACCGCGTCATTGCTCACCCCGACCACAAGGTCAAACACCGCAAGCACAATAAGGAATATTACTATTCCAAAAAATAATGTATTCATTTTTAATTAAAAGGTAGTTATGATAATCCAATGAAAATAAATGTGAGAAACAACACAAGGATGATAAATCTCACCCAATTAAAGATTCTCTGAATTCTTTTTGCTTTTTCTATATCCATAAATGATTTAGCCAACCGTTAGTGATTGACATTACAAAGGTAAACTGAGCTTATTACAAAAACATTTCATCTGTATGAAAGATAGGTTACATAAGCGATTATAACAGATTTGTAATATGAATGTAACAGCTACGTAATAAGATTGTAATACTTTTGCCGCAAAAAAATACAGAACTGCCTTCATCCTGTCGTCGAGTGCTACCAACGTGATAGTGATAAACTTTGAAGGGACTTTGACGGCAGTCATATTTGCAGATTTATGAAGATCTAGTTTCATAACAGGATTATAATAACTACAGATACCTTTTTGCTTCTTGTCCTTCTACACAGGCATAGAGTTCCACCAAGTGCTTGGATGGACTTGACTGTATCTTAGGCATCAAGTACACCTTCTACCTGAAAAAGTCCTACCTCTGACTTCATGAAGACTTCTATCTTTATAGGATGCTCTCTTCCTTGTGTTATGTGAACCTTTTCGATGGAGTTGGCTGAGTATTTGTGGATGTCGCCTTCGGTGGGTTTGGTTGGGATTTCAAGAGCAATTCTGGCACGCCCCTTGGTCTTGTCACATCCGTCCGCAATGAGTATCAATCCTGCTTCAATGGAATGAATGGGGTGCGTAGCCATGTGACCTAGTATGCCTTCCATGGCCATTGAGCGGATAATGGTTCTGCGCATCGTATCCTCGGGAATAATCTTCTGCAGGATATCTGTTATGATCTGACAAGAGATAATACCGGAGTAGAGTTCGTGGTCTTTCCTGCCGATAGTCATACCGGCATCATGCAGTATACGAAGCATCTTCAGGGCGTTATAACATACGGTACGCATATGAACAGGACCATGATCGTTCAGTCCTAGGCGAGTGATAGACACTGTGTTCGCATAATCCTGGATTGCCTTTATTTCTTCATTCTCCAACAGTTGCTTCATCACGCGGACAGGCTGATTGTCGTCTATGTCCGAATGCTCCACGATGTCAGCAACCAGCTTCTGAATTTTTTCTTCAAGTATGATTTCCTTTTGTGATTTGTTTTGCATAAGCATAAATAAATGAATAAAGGTGTATGCTCATTTCCATAAAGGAAAGACCATACACGCATAACTAAATGATATTTTACGTTGAACAGATT
>Ga0256404_1000620_pt1 | contig 92182 bp, 64 predicted proteins | sample RumenRJG_01DNA_FD_185990 | JGI IMG/M metagenome (GOLD analysis project Ga0256404, IMG submission 185990) | Bovine rumen microbial communities from Lethbridge, Alberta, Canada - RJG_01 | ecosystem: Host-associated > Mammals > Digestive system > Stomach > Rumen | place: Canada: Alberta | collected... | reverse complement strand
GTGGTGATGACCTTGCAGTTGGGGTCGGTGCACACGTCGGTGGGGCCGCAGGCCTGCACCTGTGCGCCGAAGCCGCGTGCCACCTCGGAGGCCTGGTTGTCGTCGGGGCCGAGGGTGAGGCGCACCTCGTAGCGGCCCAGCACCTTGGCCAGCACCATGGGGGCGATGCACATGGCCACGACGGGCTTCTTGGCGCGGTAGGTCTTGAGGATGGCGTCGGTTACCAGGTCGACCACCTCCATGCGGGGGCCGTCGAAGGCGAAGGTGGAGAGGTTGCGCGCGGCACCCATGCCACCCGGCAGGGCCAGGGCGTCGTAGTCCTCGGGGCGGTACTGCTCCAGGGGGAGCAGGTTGCCGCGGGCGATGCGGGCGCTCTCGACGAAGATGTCGCGCTGCTCGATGTCGACCAGCTTGCCCTCGTCCTCCTCGTCGTCCACGACGTCGACGTGGGGCACCACCTCGAACATCCCTTCCGGCGCGAAGCACTGGTACTGCCAGCCGCGGCGGTCGATGGCCAGCAGCAGGCCTAGGCTCTCCTGCAGCTCGCTGCCGTCGCGGTTGCCGCAACCGCTCAAAATCACTGCTATCTTTTTCATAAAAATATCCGGAAAATCCGGAATACCCGGACTTCCCGGATATTCCGGACTGTTAATGACTATTTCTTGCTCTCCTCGACAGCCTCCTTGATGAGCTGGAAGGTGGCCTCGATGTCGTTGTCGAGACCCATCGAGAAGCGGATCAGGCCCTCGCTCATGCCCATCTCCTTCTGGATGTCCTCGGGCACCTCGGAAGAGGTCGACTTGCCGCTGTTGCTGAAGAGGGTCTTGAAGTAGCCCAGCGAGACGGCCAGGTAGCCCACACCCTTCTGCTGCATGATTTCCATGATCTTGCTGGCGCTGTCGGCAGTGCCCATGTCGATGCTGATCATGCCGCCGAAGCCGTAGCCCTCGTTCATCATCGAGCAGAAGAGCTCGTAGTCGGGATGCTCGGGCAGGCCGGGATAATTATATTTGAAGCCCACCTCTTTGAAGCGCTTGGCCAGGTACATGGCGTTCTCGCCGTGCTTCTTCATGCGGATGTGCAGCGTGTGGAGGTTCTTGTTGATGGAGGCCGAACGCATCGGGTCGAGCACCGGGCCGAGCAGCATGCAGGTGCCGTCGTTGACGTCGATGAGGCTGTTGATATATTCGGCGCTGCCGCAGATGGCACCGGCCACGCAGTCGTTGGTGCCGTTGATGTACTTGGTCATCGAGTAGATGGTAACGTCGGCACCCAGGCGGCAGGGGCTGAAAATCATCGGGGTGAAGGTGTTGTCGACCAGCAGCTTGGCGCCGGCGGCATGGGCCATCTTGCTCAGCTCGGGGATATTGGCGATGCGGAGCAGGGGGTTGTTCATCGTCTCGGTGTAGACCACTTTGGTGTTGGGGTGCTCGGCGAGGGCCTTCTTCACCTCGTCGAGGTTCTGCATGTTGACGAAGGTAACGCCGACGCCGTAGCGCTTGATCCAGTTGTTGAGGAAAGCGAAGGTGCCGCCGTAGGTGGTCATCGAGGCCACGATATGGTCGCCGCACTTCACCTCATGCAGCAGCGCGCTGGTGATGGCGCCCAGACCCGAGCCGGTAACCCAGGCGGCCTCGGTGCCTTCCATGGCGGCCAGGTTCTGGCAGAGAGCCAGGTTCGAGGGATTCCAGTGGCGGCTGTAGAGGAAGTAGCCCTCGGTCTCGCCGTGGAAAGTGTCGGTCATCAGGTGGGCCTTCGGAAAGGTGAAGGTGGCGCTGTCGCAGATGGCGGGGTTCACACCGCGGTTGGCATCGCGTCCGTCGACGCGCTGAATTGCAGTTGCAGGGTCAAATTTACTCATTGTTATTCTGTTTTTTAGATTTATTTTTTTTATCTTTTTCAGCCTGCAAAAATACAAAACTTGACCGACATGGCCAAATATTCTTTTCAACAAAACACAACACGCTAAAACACACATACTTACACACCTCCCTACCACAATATGGTACCATAAGCTTCCATATCCTTCCAGTGCCCTAGTATTCCCCTACCGTTCCCCTACCATTCCCCTACCGTCCCCCTACCATTCCGGGGTAAAAAAGAGCCCAACCGGCAGCCCGCCGGAGGTCGATGACCACGCGGGCGCTGCCGGTTGGGTGTTTTATTTTGCAATAACGGTTGGGCGTTGGCGAGGACGCCTAGTTACCACTGCGCACCGCTCGGATACTGTATCCACAGAAACGGCTACCATCACGAATGGAACTAGAAGAGTTATTGATGTAAATGGAGACCGCGTAGTTAGCATTACTCGTGCCAAGAGTCGAGGTCCAGATATAACTAGACGATGGCACAACATTTGTACCAGTAGCATAGCCGGCAAAGGGGAAAAAGATAGAGTTGCCATTTTTTTTACTGGTAAACCTGCGCCCAGCCACACCATTCACGGTCGCATTCGCCTGGGTGGTGTTGCTAATCAACTCCTGCCATTCTGCCTTGGTCGGTATGCGGGCACCGCCACCTAGGATTGCCGTGGCGGCATCGTCCTCGGGTTGCAGGGTGGTGAGGTTGTCGGTATAGCCGTTGTATCCATAACTGGCGCTAAAGCAATACTTTAACATATTGCTCTCTAAACGGTGGCAGTAGATGTATGTGTACCAAGCAAATTGTCTCTTTATGGCGGTTTCACCCCATGCATAGTAGTCGCCGTACTCCTCGGGATTGTCAGCCCCCACGTTGGAGGCGGCCCACAGCAAACCACTGGGAAACCCCAAATCCACCCAAACGACAGGAATCTCCTCGAACTCCGCGGTGTAGCTAGCATCGCCAACCACAGTGATGGAGCGGGGATTTTCGGTGTTTCCATCGTTCCACTGTATAAATCTGTATCCCGCAATGGGGGTTGCCTTGATGCTGACGGCCTGGCCTTCCATATAGTCGCCGCCGCCCGACACGACTCCCATCGTTCCCTGGCCGTCGGCCACCGCCACGGTGATGGTGTAGACGGGGATTGGCTCAAACTCGGCGGTATAGGTGGCATCGCCCTCTACGGTAACGGTGCGGGGATTCTGTGTGTTGCCATCATTCCATTGTTTGAATCGGTGGCTTGCGGTAGGGATTGCACTGATGCGGACATCCGTGATTGCCTGAAATACACCACCGCCCGACACGGTCCCCATGGCATCATTATTGGATACCACGGCAAGCGTGTAGCTGCCTGTGTCTTCGCCTATGACGACGCGGGTGTCGCCGGTAACCTTGCCCATGTTGCCGCCGCCGTAGACGTTGCCCTCGACGTGGGTGGTACCCAAGACGTTGACGCTGGTGTTGCCTGTGATGGTGGCGTTGGAGCCGAGGCCGCCGCCGTAGACGGACTTCATGATTCGGCCATTCCATGTGGTTACGCTGAAGGTTCTCGCTTTGGAGATGTAGGGTGCGGCGAAACCGCCGCCGTAGACGTCGCCATGGATAAGGGGGTTGTTGACATGTGGGCGCCTGGCATCCGTGCGGCCAATAACCACTTGCACGTCGCCGCTGACACTCGACTCGACGCCATAGCCGCTGCCGAAGACATTGCCCACTGAGTCGTCGCAATCCAAGGTACCCACCGTGCCGCCTTCGACGCGGACAGTTACCGGCCCCGTAACATCACCTTTCACATTGCTTCCTCCATATACGCTGCCATGTACATGGCCACCGCGCATGGTAACATTCACCCTATTACCACGGGCTCGGTTGGCACCGCCGAATACGCTGCCCTTCACGGTGCCGCCTAGAATCTGGATGTCGCTTCCGCGGCGATTTTCAGAAAATCCGGAAACGAATCCGTAGTTGCCACCGCCGTAGACGTTGCGCGAGATATAGGCACTATCGGCCACAACGACATGGGAAGAGTATACCCAACCTTGGCTCATGGCATCAGGTCTACCCACACCGGCACCATAAAGATTTCCTCCGTGCGAATGGAAGTAGGGGGCATCCTCCACCGTGTCGTGCTGCAGCGTGGCGGTGCCGCCGAAGTAGATATTGACGTCTCCTGTAAGCGCCCCGGCAGTTTGCAGTTTGGTCCCATTCGTTCCTCCCGCTATCCATCCGGAAATCTTGCCGCCGGTGAATACCATCCGGCGACCGCCGCCAGCTCCACCATAGTCGGCAGCACCCCATACAGCATGCTTGACATGCCCACCTTTGAAATAAAAGCGACGTTTCACTAAAGAATTGTTAATCTCTTTATTATAATCGACACCCAGACCTGTAGAGTTAATATTGTCTGCACCTCCGGCAATGCCGGTAAATTCCCCGCCTTCGAAGAGTGCCGTCGTTGAACCGTGGAATCCTGTTGGGTACCACGGACCGAAATACATCACGTAAGGATCATCCTCATTCGAGTCCCCACTATATTTCTCAGTGAAAGTTCCTGACTTAAACACATAGTTGACCATGCGAGTATTATGGTTGCCAACAGAATCGCTCACATCGATTCTTCTTCCTGTCTTGGCCGCCCTGATAAGCAACTTGCTGTTGTCGCCCAAACTGCGATCATAGTCGTTCCCGATGACCACATCTACAGATACCAGCCCCCGAAGAGTAGTAATACTCTGCGCCATAAAATACAATTCATTATTGTCTTTGCCACCTGGTTTGATAGCAGAAAGAAAACCGCCACTTTCCAAACGCCAGCGTATCTGGTAGTTGTCTCTGGGATAACGCTGAACCTCAGAATTATGTAAACCAACCATCGTCCTTGGTGCAAGGAAAAAGTTGCAACCATCTTCGGACAGGCACATTCGGCCGCAAATCAAATACCCGCCACCATTACTCCAATGAAAATTTTTCAGCCCCACTATTAAGGTTGCTTTAGTATACAACGTATCCCCATTGTATACCTTCAACCCCCTAAGGGTATCGCCAAAAAGGTTGCGTTGCCCTATATTCGTGAGCACACACATCCAAGTGGTATCGGTCTCTGGAATGGCGCAGTCGCGGTGGATAAAACAATGATGAACCTCTGTTTGGTGAGGTGAGAACCTGACATATTCAAGTTTGGCCGTCTCGCCAAACGGAGACATGAGACCCGACGTCGTAAATGCAGGATGCAGTCCTCCTGCATAAAAGTTCAATTTACCTTCCGATGGAGCGATAGGAAAGCTTGTCGGCGGCGTTAAACTTTTACAAGAAGATGCCGGATTGCTCCGAGAGTGCACTATCCTATTTCCGCTTATGCTATATCTTGGTACTTCAGTAAGCAGTTCTGAATTGATACCGTTGGTGCCATCGGGATGGACAAAGGTAAAGGTATACTCCCTGGCTGGGGGATTGTAATTTCGCCTCCAGAAACAGGTGTCGCAGTTGTGCACTATAATATTGCGTTCGTAGGCATTGGAACCCACCACATACTCACCTGCCGGCGTGTCGTAGAATCCGTTAATATTGGGGAACACCACCGCCCGCGCCCAGATGGCCTCGAAGTCCACCTCCATGCCGTACTCGGCGACGGGCATGAAGAAGACCGTGTCCTCGGCATCCAGCATTGTGCCTACGGTTACGGGCTGCGTCATGGCCGTGTCCCTATAGACACTGCCACCGGTCAATGTTTTGAGACGCCACTTGTAGAAGCCCCGCCAGCGGGTATCGCCCGTGCCGTGGGTGGGCCGGCGCGAGTAGGGGTTGGGGATGAGGCGGTAGAAGCTGGGGCCGTCGGCAGCAGCCATGGACTCGGCCTGCTCACCGTTGACGCGCTCTAGGGTCTTGTGGTACACGTAGGTGTTCTTCCACGGGGCGTCGATGCCGATGCCCACCATATAGTGCGACACATCCACGTCGGGGTCTCCCTCGGGCTGCAGGGCGTCGCTGCTGTACATCGTGTTCTCGCCGTAGCCGAAGTAGCGGATGCGCACGTCCATCGGGTTGAGGCTGCGGACCAGACATTCTGGGTCGCTGTAGTAGCTCCATGAATGGTTCTCGCGGTCGTCCAGCTCGACGAGGTGGAACTGCGGGTCGCCCGCGCCAGGTCGGGCAAAGTAGGCGGTGTAGGTGCGGTTTTCAGTAGCCACAACAGTGCGGGGGTTGTCGTTATTGCCGTCGTCCCAATGGTCGAATACCCAGCCGGATACAGGCGTGGCCCTCAACTCCACGTTGTCCCCCACCTCGACCACTCCGCCACCGCTGGCACTGCCCATCGCCGTATTGCTGGACGCAGCCCGTATGTCGGCCACACCTATATATTCAAATACGGCGGTGTATGTCTGGTCTGACGCGGCAGTAATGCTGCGCGGATTGTCGGTGTTGCCGTCGCTCCACTGGCGGAAGCGGCTGCCGAAGGTGTGCGTGGCCGTCAGTACCACATTGTCCCCCACCTCGTACACTCCGCCACCGCTGACGCTGCCCCACGCCGCGTTGTTGGGCACCGCCTGGATGTCGGCTGTGCCGATATACTCAAACATTGCGGTATATGTCTGGCTTGACCTGGCAACTACGGTGCGGGGGTTGATGGTGCTGCCGTCGCTCCACTGGCGGAAACGGCTGCCGAAGACGGGCGTGGCCTGCATCACCAGACGTTCCCCTTCCCAGTAGGTGCCGCTCCCGCTGACGCTGCCCCATTCATCGTTGTTGGCCTCCACCGATATGGTATAGACATCGCAGGGCCGGATGCCGGAAACGATGTGTTGTCCACTGCCCGCATACGTGAAGTTTCCGGGATTGATCGAGCCGACTGTGAAATAACCGTCGTTCTTGCCGCCAAGGCCAAAATTGAAATGGAGCCGTCCGCCGGCATCGCATCCGTCCACGACAAAGGAAAAATTGGTCTGTAAAATGTAGATGACCGGGCGCGAACTATTCAAATCTTGCATCACCCGCGCCTTCCATGTCGATTCGTTGTTCGGGGTCATCATGAGGGTACTGATTGTTAGCGGACTGTAGCGGAAATAAGAGGTCAAGGACCCCCTTGTATTCACATATGCATTTGTGGGGGCACTGGAACCAGTGCCATACGATGTCCTCATCGCCACCCCGACATGGTAGAGCAGCAGGTTGACAGCATCGCGCTGCGCAGCCGTGCTGCTGGCATCGAGCGCGTCGGGCATGTCGCTCCACGGGTAGGCCGTGTCGAATTCGGCCGTCAACAGAGTTCCGTTGCTTGTGTATGACATGCTCCCCGTTCCCCGTTCGGGATGGTTCCAATACTTCATCACCTGTCCCATGGCAACGCCCGCGGCGGGCACCTTGCACTGGACACCTTCCGCAGTTACGGGGTTCAGCTGCTGGTAGTCGGGAGCAATGTCCCACCTGGTGGTCAGCATCGGCGCGATGGCAGTGCCGGTGGCTGCCGGGGTGCCATTCATCCACTGCTCCCACTGGGCAGCCACTTCGGACGAGGCGGCAATGTTGCCGTTACGTATGGAGTTTATCTGGGTTGTATAGTGCTGATATAAGTATGAAACATACCTGCCCGTCATATACGATATTTCGATAACCGACGTGGTGGAGTAGCCCAGCACCGGCAGCGCGCAGTCGTCAGCCGATATCAACACAAATCCCACGCCGCTCTCCGGCGAGAACAAATACATATATTGACCGATATCGGAAGGCAACTCCGCCGTGCGGTTCACCAGCTGGGTGGTGCCCAGCACATTCGCCGCCACGGTGCGCGCCGAGCCCTCGCTCACCGGCGCGGCCTTCATCGGCAGTGCGGCCATGAGCAGCAGCAGGGCCAGCAGACAAAACCTCTTCCACATCCTGCTTTCTGTGCCGATTGCAACGGGAAAACTGGGGCAACACGAATACATCTTGCTCATATACAATTGTTTAATCCTCATTTTTTACAAAAAAAACTCTTACAAAATTACAAATGTTACGCGACATGGCCAAATAATCCTTTCCAAAAGAACGGAATACACTAAAAACCATACACTTACATAACACCCACACGGCACCCTGCCACAATAGGGTACCATAAGCTTCCATATCCTTCCAGTGCCCTAGTATTCCCCTACCGTTCCCCTACCATTCCCCTACCGTCCTCCTACCCTTCCGGGGTCATTTTAACATAAAAAATCACAAAAGCGCTTCCAGTTTGCAAAAAAGTTGTATCTTTGCATTTTGAATTGAAACCAATTTATATAATGAAACGCACCACGATACTGCTCATTATAGCCCTGTTTGCCCTGGGTAGCGCCCAGGCGCAAAAGCTAGTGTACGACAAGACTTCGCAGACTTTCGGCTACCAAAGCGAGGCCGGCAACTGGGTGATCAACCCGCGGTTCCAGCGGGCGTCGGAATTCGACGGCGGGAGCCGCAAATGGGCTGTGGTGAAGCTGGACGGCCGCTGGGGAGTGATCGATGTGGACGGCCACTTCATCTGCCGCAATGTGTTTGAGGACCGCGACATCGCGCGTCAGGCGGGCCAGGAGTGGGAGGTCCAGACCGAGCCCGGCAAGTGGGTCTACCCGGCGCGCAACCAAGCGGACGGCCGGTGGGGCTATGTGGACTACTACGGCCGCTGGCACTACCAGCCGGTCTATGAGGCGGCTCGCCCCCACCAGGGCAAGGACCCGAAGAGCTACGCCGCCGTCAAGAAGGAGGGCCGCTGGGGCTGCATCGACGGCCGCGGCGTGCTGGTGATTGCCAACATATTCCTCCGCCCCGAGCAGGCCGAGGAGGCCGGGCAGCAGTGGGCCATCAGCCGCAACTATTACAAGTGGCGCCTGGCCACCACCCATCCGCAGACGGGCCTCTGGGGCTTCGTGGACTATCTGGGCCGCTGGGTCGTCAAGCCGCAGTACTCCGAAGTGAAGTCCTTCGGCAGCGACAACTACTACGAATACACGCAGGTGAAGCAGGAGGGCCGCTGGGGCAATATTGACCGCAACGGCGAGGTGATCTCGCAGCCGATTTTCTTCTCCTGCGACGAGGCCACCTACGCGCTGCGCCAGTACGAGCACGGCCGTGCGCTGGAGGCTTGGCGCTACCCGGTAACAAACCCTGCGGACGGCAAGTGGGGCTGGGTGGACTGGAGCGGCGAGTGGCGCATCGAGCCCCGGTTCGAGGAGGCGACGCATTTCGCCAACGACACGGGTCTGTTCGCCACCGCCAAGTACGACGGATACTGGATGGTGATAGGGGACACGGGCGAGTTCCTCTCGCGCAATGTATTCACGCTGAGCTCCGAGGCTTGGACGGCGGGCAACGAGTGGGACACGGAGCAGGAGCTTGGGCACTGGCTATACCCCATCATGGACCGCGGCACGCAGGCATGGGGCTATGTGGACTACCGGGGCCAGTGGGTGATCAAGCCCACCCTCGAGGACGCGAAGCTGTTCATCAACGTGTGGAACGACCGCGTGGCCCCCGCGAAGATGGACGGCAAGTGGGGCTGCATCGACCACACGGGGCAGTTCGTGGTGAAGAACCAGTACAACACTTCCGCCGACGCCTATATGGCCGGCCGCCGCTGGGCGGAGGGGAAGAGATTCTGAAATTGAAACATTAAAACTTGTAAATTGAAAACACTTATTCATAATGCGACCATCGTCAACGAGGGTCGCATGTTTGTCGGTTCGGTCGCTATCGATGGAGAGAGGATAGTGGAGGTTTCTGAAAAATCGGAGTATTCGGATTGTTTGGAATATTCAGAAATCGTAGAGGCGGAAGGGCTGCTGTTGCTTCCTGGTGTGATTGACACGCATGTGCATTTCCGCGACGGCGGGCAGAGCGAGAACCCTGCGGGCACGTTCCGCAGCGAGAGCCGCGCTGCGCTGGCGGGCGGGGTTACATCGGTCGTCGACATGCCGAACACGGTGCCGCAGACCACCACCTTGGAGGCACTGGAGGCCAAGGAGGCATTGGCGGCGCGGGATTCGGCGGTGAACTACGGCTTCATGCTGGGCGCCACGAACGACAACATCGCCGACCTCCTGGCGCTGGACCCCAGGCGCTACGCCGCCATCAAGCTGTTCCTGGGTTCCTCGACGGGGAATATGCTGGTCAACAGGGGGGAGCAGCTGGACCTGCTATTCCGCGAGTCGCGCAAGCTGATTGTGGCGCACTGCGAGCAGGAGGAGGTGATTCAGGCGAACCTGCACAACCTGAAGCTTGAATGCCAGGGGACCGACCGCGAGACGGCGGCGCTGCATCCGCAGATACGCAATACCGAGGCTTGTTTCCTGAGCACGTACCACGCGATCGAGCGCGCCCGGAGGTACGGCACACGCCTGCATGTGGCGCACCTCTCGACGGCGACGGAGCTTTCGCTCTTGTCCAATTTCGACCTGGACCGCAAGCATATCACGGCGGAGGTTACTCCGAACCACCTGTGGTTCGACGACCGGGACTATGCGGAGTTGGGGAACCTGATCAAGTGCAATCCTGCGATCAAGAGCAATGACGACCGCCTGGCCCTGTGGGCCGGGCTGGAGGACGGGCTGATCGACACTATCGCGACGGACCATGCGCCGCACCCCCTGGAGGCGAAGCGGCGCCCCTATTTCGACGCCCCGAGCGGGATACCCTCGATACAGCACTCGCTGCAGATGATGCTGGAACCGGCTATCGGCAACAAGGAGTTGCTGACGATGGTGGTACAGAAGATGAGCCATAATCCGGCGCTGCTTTTCGGTATCGAGGGGCGCGGTTTCATACGTCCGGGCTACAAGGCCGACCTCGTGCTGGTGCGCCCGGCGGTAGAGGAGACGGTTACGCGCGAATCCTTATTATATAAATGCGGCTGGAGTCCGCTGGAGGGGCAGACCTTCCACACGCGCATCGAGCGGGTGTGGGTGAACGGCTGCGACACTGCAGCGAGCACCGCTGCCGCGCAGCCTCTGGCTTTCTGCCGCTAGGCATACGGCAAGGATATATACAAAAACAAGGAGGGTGTTCCCGTAAATACAGGAACACCCTCCTTGTTTTGTGTCAGCAGGGCTATTTGCCCATGGGTTTTTCGGTGGCCTTGGGCTGGCCGGCGGGTGTGGCGATGCTGCTGCGCATGTCGGTATCGGCCTGGATATTCTTCATGCGGTAGTAGTCCATGATACCGAGGTTGCCGCTGCGGAAAGCTTCGGCCATGGCCAGGGGCACTTCGGCCTCGGCCTCGATTACCTTGGCGCGTGCTTCCTGCGCTTTGGCTTTCATCTCTTGTTCCTGGGCGACGGCCATAGCGCGACGTTCCTCGGCTTTGGCCTGTGCGATGTTCTTGTCGGCGTTGGCCTGGTCCATCTGGAGCTGGGCGCCGATGTTCTTACCGACGTCGATGTCTGCGATGTCGATGGAAAGGATTTCGAAGGCGGTGCCGCTGTCGAGACCTTTGGTGAGCACGAGCTTGGAGATGCTGTCGGGGTTTTCGAGCACCTGTTTGTGGCTCACAGCGGAGCCGATGCTGGTTACGATACCCTCGCCCACGCGTGCCAGGATGGTTTCCTCGCCGGAGCCGCCGACGAGCTGTTTGATGTTGGTGCGGACGGTTACGCGGGCTTTGGCGATGAGCTGGATGCCGTCTTTGGCGACGGCTGCCACGGGCGGGGTGTCGATAACCTTGGGGTTGACCGAGGTCTGCACGGCCTTGAGCACATCACGGCCAGCGAGGTCGATGGCGGTGGCGGTCTTGAAGTCGAGGTTCATGTTGGCCTTGTCGGCACTGATGAGGGCGTTGACGACGTTGCCGACGTGGCCACCGGCCAGGTAGTGGGCTTCGAGGTCGTTCTGTTTGATTTTCAGACCTGCCTTGCTGGCCGAAATGAGGTTGCCTACGATGACCGAAGGCGGCACTTTGCGGAAGCGCATGAAGATGAGCTGTACCAGCGAGGTGTAGACACCGCTGACGAGGGCTTGGAACCAGATGCCGATGGGCACGAGGTAGAGGAAGAGGATGAGCGCAATGGCGCAGACGACGATGATGATAATGGTTTCCATTTGTTGAGGGTTTTATTGGTTTTCAAAACGGTTGTCCGATGTCTCGACCACGTCGATGCGGTAGCCTTCGATGGCCACCACCTCGATGGTGCGGTCGGGGTCGATAAACTTGTTCACGGCATGGACCTCGGTGGGTTGGCCGTCGATGAGGGCTTTGCCTGTGGGAGCCAGGCGCGAGATGGTGGTGCCCCGGGTGCCCACTTTGATGGTGTGTTCCAGTTGGTTCACCTTGCTGTCGACCTCCTCGTTCAGGCTGAAGCGCTTCCACGTCTTGGTCTTCATGAACCACGCCAGCATCAGGCCGCAGAGGGCTATGGCACAAAGCAGCACAATGGTGCCTACGGTGTTGCCAAACATTTGGTAGGTCTCCCAGACGCCGAATGCTATCAGGCCGACCCCGAACACTCCTGCGATGCCGCCGGGCAGGGCTACTATCTCGAGTGCCAACAGTATGACACCCACCAACAGTACGATGATTAAAAGTGTAGTATTCATATTATTCTTGTATTTCAGAGGTTAGTTGTTTGTCCAGCAATGCAGTGTGCATCGGCAGCAGGTCGGAGTAGGCTCCATGCTTGACCGTGCATGAACCATGGCAATGAACTAAGATAGCGCACTGCTCAGCCTGCTCTTCGGTATGGCGACAGATGTCGACCAGGGCCTTGATGACGTAGTCGAACGTGTGCACATCGTCGTTGTAGAGCACCAGGCTGCAGCCGCTGTCTTCCAGTACGGCAGCCTCGTCGTCTACTTGCGGAGAGGTATAGGGTTTGTCGTTCATATAAGCAGGGCTATGGCTTGTGCGCTGATGCCTTCCTCACGTCCCTCGAATCCGAGACGCTCGGTGGTGGTGGCTTTGACGGATACCTGTTCGATGCCGATACCGAGCGTGTCGGCTATGGTCTGCCGCATCTGGTCAATGTAGGGCGCCAGCTTTGGACGCTGGGCAGCTATGGTGGAGTCTATATTGCCGATGGAATACCCCTGCTTATGCAGAAGGTTGCCCACATGGGCCAGCAACTTGGTGCTGGCAATGCCTTTGTATTGAGGATCGGTGTCGGGGAAATGCTTGCCAATGTCGCCCAGGGCGGCGGCACCGAGCAGGGCGTCGCAGATGGCATGCAGCAGCACGTCGGCATCGCTGTGCCCAACCAGTCCGTGGGTGTGCGGCACCAATACGCCACCTATCCACAAGGGCAGACCCTCCTGGAGGCGGTGTACATCGTATCCTGTTCCTATGCGCATACTATTTGGTGGGTTTGAGGTCGAGGCCGATGCTGATGCGCATGGTGTTGGAGAGGGGATTGGTGGCGATGGTGGTGGTAGGGACCAGGTAAGAGAAGTCGCCCGAGAAGTAGCTGTAGCGGAGACCCACGCCGATAGTTGCGTACTGGCGACCGCCTTTGTTGGCGTGCTCATAGAAGTAGCCGGCACGGACGGCAAATGTTTCGGCGTACCAGTATTCGGCACCTACGGAGAGCTGTATCTCCTGCAATTCCTCGCTCATTCCGCCAGGGGCGTCGTAGAACGACTGGAAGGCACCCTGCACCACACCGATGTTGTTGTACTCGCTCCAGTTGTTGGCAAAGCGGGAGGGGTGGTCGACACCGTCCTTGGTGTAGGGAGGTGTGGGAACCAGCAGCTTGTTGGCATCAAGCATGACGGAGATCTTGTTGTAATCGTCGAGGCGGTTGGTATAGCGTCCACCGAGGCGCAGGTTGGCGGGCAGGAACTCCTTGTCGTTGTCATCGTCCGAGTAGGAGAGTTTGGCACCGAGGTTGGAGATGAAAGCACCGAGGGCGAACTCCTGCTGCTTGTCAACAGTATTCTGATAATAGAGGCCAATGTCGGCAGCGAGCGAATTGGCGGCGTGGGTTTCGGTGTGGCCACTGCCATCGCTGATAGTTTGCCCGTTGGTGAGGTCGGAACGCATGAAGCGGCCTGTGGCACCGAGCGAGAGGTTGTCGCTGAGCATAAGGGCATAGGTGGCATCGAAAGCGAACTCGTTGGGATGCATGGTGCTGACCATATTGCCCTCGATGTCGGTCATATCGATGTCGCCAAGGGTAAAGTACGTGAGGCTTGCGGCGGCGGTGCTACGGTCATTGATTCGATAATAACCACCAAGGTATAGCAGGTTCATGTCGCCCACATGCAGATTACGCAACCATGGTGTGTAGGTGGTGCTGATACCTGCAGCATCCTGTATGAAGGCGAACTTGGCGTTGTTCCAGTGGGACGAATAGGCATCGGGGGTGGTGGCCACACCCACATCGCCCATACCGCTCGATATACCGTCGGGCGAAATGGTCAAGATGGGCATACCTGTGGAGATGTAGTTCTTGTTAGCGTCTTGGCCAGTCCAGGTGGATTGGGCAAACATACTGCCGCCCACAAGGGCAAACGCGGCCAGAAGGGAGAGTCTTTTCATTCTATGTTGTTTGTTGTTTTGCGCTTAATAACGCAGAGGGTTTTCATTTATTGTGTCAGCGCACGATACATTTTGCAGTGGCCTGATGTATATTGCCGTCGATGTCGGTCAGCAGCATGCGTGCCAGATAGAGCCCTGGTGGCACCTGGGAAACGTCCCACAGCACCGGCCCCACGATATAGCCTTGGGCGGAAATGTCGGGGGTGCCGGCAAGCACCATCTGTCCCCGGGCGTTGAATATCTGGAGTTCCGCCGTAGCAATACGGTCGGGGCTGTTGGTGCGGAGCGAGATGCGGGTGGCAGTGGAGGCCGGATTGGGAGTGCATTGCAGGTCGGCAATGGCGAGGGTGTCGGCTCCGCGAACGGTGAACGCAGTAGTGGCGGTGGCCGAGACCCCGAATATATTCCATGCCTTGAGCGTAAGCGTATGGCGACCTGGAGCCAGGTTCTTGAGCGTATAGGCCACAGAGCCGAGGCGGCTGTCGGCGATATCGGGCTGGTAGAGGTCGTTGAGGACAATAAGGCTGCCGGGATTGTCGTCGACAACTGCGGTAATGTCGTGCCCCAGTCCGGCCCCCACATTGATACCTGCCGAGTCGAAAAGGATGGCCAGCAAGGTGGGATTGGGGCCAGTCATTGCCCCTTGTCGGAAGTTGGTGTCGCCCATATAGAGGCGTATCTGCGGCGGGGTGAGGCTGATGTCGGCGCTGTCGCTCATGCCGCCGAGCATCAAGCGGAGATAACTTCCCGAGGCATGGTCGGAAGCCGACCGGGCATAGTGCACCAACTTGGCGTAGTCGTAGCGGTACGAGACATCCATGGGGACGATGAACGAATACTCGAAGCGTCCGCCAACCACCGGGTGGCTACCTTTATACAGTACACTTTTCTGCTGCATGAACGACACTTCGGTACCGGGATTGTCGTTGGCTAGGGTGGAGGCTCGCATGGGTCGGTCATAGACCACGGGGTAAATGGTGCCGTCGAAGTCGCCAACCAGCAGACCATTGGTATCCAATATCTCGCCTGTAACGGTAACGCGGGACAGGACCGATGCCTGCACATCGGTTGAATCATCGACGGGCTGGGCGTTGATACGGGTGATGCGGATGCGGTTGGAGGGTTGGCTCAGGCGCAGCGCGGGGTCGCCCGTGATACCGATACACAGGGGTGCCGAAAAGCGGTTCTTGGCCAGCCGCAGGGCGTCGCCTATGGTGTTGGCGGGGTCGAGGGCGTTCATGACCACCTCATTGTTGAAACGCTCGACGTGGCTGATGGGGCGCGAGGCACTGATGACGGCCACCATGCCAGCCGGGGCGAGGACGGCCGCCTCGGAGCCGCAGAGCGCCTCGGGGAGGTCGAAGTGGCCATAGGAGCAGGTGCTGGTAACCAGCAGCGGCAGGCGGTCGTGGTTGGTGTAGGCGGCCAGGTCGGCAGGTTCGATGTAGCGCTCGGTGCCGATATACTCTTTCGAGCCGTGGCCGATGTAGTTCAACAGCAAACAGCCGTAGTTTATACGCTGGCGCAAGGCGTTGTTGAGGTCGGGATAGTAAGACCCTATGGCGCCGGACATCTGCCGGTAGGCGTCGGCGTAGAAGCGGTCGGGATGCAGGTGGGGGTAGCGCTGCAGGATGTTGCGGGCCACCACCTCGGACGAGTGGGCAAACACAGTGTCGTAGGGCGAGCCGGGGTCGGCATCGTCGGCCAGCAGGGCCACGTAGTTGCGCCAGTCGCCGCGCTGTGTTTCGTCGCCTAGGTCGCGGCGGGTGATGTAGGCTTCAATCTTGTCCACCAGGTGGCGTGCCTCGGCGGTGTCGCGGGCCGGCAGGCGGCCCACACTGGCATCGAGCCGTTCGCTCGACGAGCCGGAGGCATCATCGCCGAGATAGCCCAGAATGTCGTCGCTGCAGTACGAGCGGCCGTCGTCGTCGAACGAGTGAGGCGTCTGGTAGGTGGCCAGGGTGGGGGTGGTGGAATATTGCAGGTGGCGGTTGTCGAAGGTGCCCTTGCCGAAGAGTATCAGGTAGCGGGGCGGCTGCTGGGGATACTGCTTCCGCAGCCACCGCAGGTAGGAACGGAAAGCGATGGGGTCCTGCTGGCCGGAGGAGAATTCGTTGAAGACCTGCTGGTCGGAAACCACCGAGGCGTCGAGTCCGTCGAATATCTCATGCAGTGTGGCCAGACGCCGTGCCTGTTCCATGTATTCCGGCCGCGAGACGATGACCAGGTCGGCGGCGGCAGCGCCATGCAGGTCCTGGTTCTCCATCGGGACAATGGCGTCGGGCACAAGGTAGTACGACCCGTCGAAAAGGAGGTACTGGCTGGGCGACGAGGTGCTGTCAACCCACGCGCCGCCGCTGACGGCCAGCTCACGCTCGGCACCCGCCCGGGTAACATTCCACACGCGGAAAGGAGTCGTATAGGTGCACGAAAAGGTTGTCGGGGTGGCATGTGCCTGATTTTGGCGCACCGTGTACTGCCCTCCGCGGAAAGTCGTCTCGACGGTGGCGTTGAGTTCGATAAAGTCCAGGTAGCCTTTGGCCGAAGCCTCGCCTGGGCGGTAGGTAACGGCGAATGTATAAGACTTGGCCGGCGTGGTTATCGGAGCCAATTCGGTGGCGTAGACGGCGGAGCGGGAAATGGAGGTCTGCTGGCTGAAACCGATGGTGCTGACGGTGAACGTACCGGTGGCCGAGGAGACGCTGGCCAGGGCGTAGCGTACCGACACATTGCCCACGGGCCCATCGGGAAGGGTCAACGTGAAGGATCGCCCGAGGCTAGACTCGCCAAAGCGCTCGCCAAGCCATATCTGGCCTGTCTGGAAAGGCGACACAAGGTCGTTCTCCACGTGCTCCACCGCCGTGTGGGTGCTGCACTGGGCTTGTGCCTCGGGCAGGGATGCGGTGGCGATGCGCAGGGGCGCGGGACACGAGGTGGTAAGGTAGTAGCTGTTGGTGTTGGCGTAGGCATGGCGGCGGAATAGCCATACGCCCTCGCCACTGTCGTAGCGCCACTGGCTGGGTCCTTCGGCATAGAAAAGCAGCTCGTCGCCAGCGTCGAAGATGCCGTTGCCGTTACGGTCGACCACCTGGGTGGCCACTTGGGCGAGGTCGTTGAGGGGGGTGAGGCGGTTGCGCAGCTCCAGCATGCCGCCACGGGCGCCATAGACAGCCAGCGTGCTGCAGGCCTGGCCAGCCAGGGCGGGCACCTCGGCGGCAGTCAGCCGGTGGATGCCGTCGGCGGAGACATCCATCCGCCACCACTGACCCGAAGCCAGCACCGAGGAGGTCTGGGCACCGAGGGGCAGCGTTGCGAGGGCAAACAATATATATAGTGTCGTGCGTTTCACTTAATGGGCATTCTATTGAACAAATGAGATAACGACCGACCGTTTTTTTTATTGCATCGGGGACAAAAAGGGCGGCAAATTTTATGAAAAAAAGTGCGTCCGAGGGTCAAAAACGTACACTTACAAAAGGCTGACAATCAGGGAATAGAAAGCTATAGGTTTTGCTCCTCTTTTTACTCTCTAGGGCAATGGAAAGGGAGGTGGCGAGGAGGAAAAAAAGGGAGAAGTGCGGCGGATGGATTTTTTTTTGTATCTTTGCACCTTAATTAATAATGTATAGAAAATGAAAAAGATTGCACAAATCGTTTGTTCTGTGGCCGTTATGGCCATAATGGCCAGCTGCGGCAGCAAGCAGTATTATACTATTAACGGCAAAGTGGACGCCTCGGTGCCCGAAGGGACGGTGGTGTACATGTACAATGTGGCCGACCCCGAGGGGACGCTGGACAGCACCACGGTGAACGCCGAGGGTCAGTTTGTGTTCAGCGGCGAGGCCGGCGAGCCGTGGGTGGCCATGATCGGCAGCCGCGCCGCGGGCATGCAGGAGCAGGTGATTGTGGAGCAGGGCGTTATCTCTGTCGGATATGACAACAACGGCGTCAGCGGCACCCCGATGAACGACCAGCTGGCCACCTTCGCCAAGGCCAACGACATGAGCGACCTCGAGGGCGAGCTGCGCACCTACATGGAAGCCTACTATGCCGCCCCGAACGCCGAGCTGCGCGCCGAGGCCGAGCGCAAGTACGACAGCGTGGAGGCCATCGCCAACAAGCGCATGCTCGACGCCTCCTGGGAGCTCTACAATGCCAACCGCAACAACCTGGTGGGCGCCTTGGCCATGGAGCAGATCAGCCAGCTGGGCGACTTTACCTACACGCAGTTCGACAGCATCCTGGCCGATGCCGCGCCGGTGGTGAAGAACTATGCCCCCATCGAGAAAACGATGCAGCAGATGAAGGCCGTCGATGCCACCTCGGCCGGCAAGCGCTACACCGACATCCAGGGTGTGGACGGCAAGTTGAGCGACCTCATCGAGGGCAAGGTGGCCCTGGTGGACTTCTACGCCTCGTGGTGCGGCCCCTGCCGTGCCGAAATCAAGGACAACCTGGTGCCGCTGTGGAAAAAATATGAGAACAAGGGCCTCGTCATCGTGGGCCTGAACGTGTGGGAGCGCGGCGACGCCGCTGCCCGCAAGGCCGCCCACGAGAAGGTGATGGCCGACCTCGGCATCACCTATCCGCAGCTGGTGGACAGCACCCGCGTGGCGACCGACACCTACGGTGTGCGCGGCATACCGCAGATACTGCTCATCGACAAGGACGGCACCATCCTGGCCCGCGACCTGCGCGGCGAGGCTATCGAGAAGGCGATTGTGGAAGCGCTGAAGAATTGAAAATTGAAAATTGAAAATTGGGAATTGAAAATTGGGAATTTTATGCCGGGCAATAGGAGGTTGCGCATACTGATATGCGCACTGGTTTTCAATTTTCAATTTTCAATTTTCAATTCCTATGCCCAGGAGGCCGACAGCAGCCGGCTGCGGCTGACGGTGGAGAACCACCACTTCTTCCGCAACAACGAGTATGCCGGCGAGCATGTGGACGGCTACACACTGCCGGGCTTCTACCTGAGGCCGCAGCTGCAGTGGCAGGTGGAGTCGCGCGTGCGCCTCTCGGCGGGCCTCCACTGGCTCAACTACTGGGGAGCCCACGCCTACCCCGCCACCCTCACCTACGTCACCGCCCTGCCCGACGAGAGCGACACTGCCCACCTGGTGCACATCCTGCCGTGGATGCAGGTGAAGGTGGACTTCTTCCCCGGCGTGAGCCTTGTGCTGGGCAGCCTGGAGAACAACGAGGGGCACGACCTACCCCTGCCGCTCTACAACCCCGAGCTGCGCTACGCCGCCGACCCCGAGGCCGGCGCACAGTTCATCCTGCGCCGCCCGTGGGTGGAGGCCGATGTGTGGGTCAACTGGATGGAATTCATTTTCAGCCGCAGCCGCAGTCAGGAGCGCTTCTACACTGGCCTCTCGACCAAGATCAAACTTCCGCTCGGCGACTGGACCCTCTTCCTGCCGCTCCACGCCCTCGCCACCCATCATGGCGGCGAGGGGCTGCGCATCTACTCGCGCAATCACAACCAGCTCAACGCCGGCGGCGGCCTCGGCGCCTCGTGGCAGCGCGGCCACTTCGAGGCCGAAGCCGAGATGCTGGCCCTCTACTACCAGCAGCGCACTGGCAGCATCCACCCCTACGACCGCGGCTGGGGCCTCTACCCCACCCTCGCCTTCCGCTATCGCGAGAGCGGCATCATGCTGGGCTACTGGCATGGCGAGGGATATATCCCCATCCTCGGAAGCCCACTCTTCTCCAACGTCTCGGCCAACACCGACGACCTCACCATCGACCGCAACCGACTGCTCACCCTGCGCCTCGACTACCGCTGGCGGCGCTTCAAAGCCTGCGAGGTGACCTTCGAGGGCGAGCTGCTCCACTACTTCCCCTGGACGGGCGACCGAACGGGCTACGGCAAGTTGGAGCGCGACGGGCGAACCCTGTTCGGCTTCGGCATCCACGTGAAACTCAACCCCTCCATCACCCTGCTGCGATGAGCCTCTTCAGCCTCTACACCCACGAAGGGCCGCTGCGCCGCATCAAGGAAGAGACCGCCATCACGCTGGGCGTCTTCGACGGCGTGCATCGCGGCCACCGCGCCCTGCTGCGGCAGCTTGAAGGCGGCGCGCCGATGGCCGTAACGCTCACCTCGCACCCCTCCTTCGTGCTGGGGCGGCGCGGCAGCGAGGACTGGCTCGACGAGGAGCAGGAGCACATCAGGCTGCTGCTGCAGTCGGGCGTGAAATATGTGGCCGTGATGCCCTTCACCGAGGAGGTGGCGCGCATGACGGCCTGCCAGCTCGCACGGCTGATGCACAGCGAACTGCGCATGCGCACCCTGCTGCTGGGCTACGACGGCCGCTTCGGAAGCAAACAGGATGACGACTTCGATCGGCTGCCACAGCTGGCCGACGAACTGGGCATCATGCTCAAGCACGGCCAGCCCTACCTGCTGGAGGGCGAACCCGTCAGCTCGTCGCGCATCCGCCGCGCGCTGGGCGAGGGCAACGTGGAGGAGGCCGCCACCCTGCTGGGGCGCCCCTACGGCATCACCGGCACCGTGCAGCACGGACGCGGCGTGGGCCACACACTGGGATTCCCCACCGCCAACATCGACCTCTCGCAGACACGAAAGAACCTACCCAAGGAGGGCGTGTACGTGGTGCGCATCGGCACCCCCGGCGCACGCCTGCGCCACACAGGCATGGCCAACCTCGGGGCGGCACCCACCTTCGGCGTGGAGCGCCCCCTGCTGGAGGTGCACCTGCTCGACTACCAGGGCGACCTCTACAGCCAACAGGTGGAGGTGGAGTTCCTGCACCGCCTGCGCGACATACAACGATTCGAGAACCCCGAGGCACTGCGAGCCCAGCTGGCCGATGACCTCGAACAGACACGCCAATGGTCATAACCCTCTACCAACAAGACATCCTCTGGGCTCAGCCTGACGAGAACCGCCGCCGCGTGGAGCAGACGCTGGCGGAGACGGAGTGCGACCTCTTTGTGGTGCCCGAGACCTTCACCACCGGTTTCGGCGACCACATGGCCTCGCTGGCCGAGCCGCCCGAAGGACCCACCCTGCAGTGGGCTCGTCAGATGGCGGCGCGGCACAACCTGCTGTTCGTCGGCACGTGGATAGTGCAAGAAGGCGGACACTGCTACAACCGCCTGCACTGGGTCTACCCCGACGGCACCTACGGCCATTACGACAAAGGGCACACCTTCCGCGTCAGCGGCGAGGCCGACCAGATAAGCCGCGGCACCGAGAGGAAGGTATTCGAATTCAAAGGCTGGCGAATCAAGCCTGCCGTATGCTACGACCTGCGCTTCCCCAAGTGGCTGCGCAACGACAATATGGACTACGACCTACTGCTGGTGTGCGCCAACTGGCCGGGCTCGCGGCACGAGGCATGGACCACGCTGCTGCGTGCCAGGGCGATAGAGAACCTGTGCTACACCGTAGGCTGCAACCGCAGCGGCACCGACGGCGCCGACATACCCTACTCGGGCAACAGCGCCATTGTCGACTACAAAGGGTTCCCCCTGCACGAGGCCACAGGCGAGCAGTGTATCACCGCCACGCTGGACAAGAAGAAGCTCGACATCTTCCGCCAGCACTGGCCCCTTTACCTGGACTTCGACTAAATGAACAACATAGAACAGAAACTGGGATTCGACCGCATCCGCCAGCTGGTGGTGGAGCATTGCAGCAACGAGCTGGCCGTCCGCATGGCGGAGGAGATGAACTTCACGACCGACTACGAAAGGCTGCACCACGAACTGCAGCTGGTGGAGGAGATGCGCACCATCGTACTGATGGAGAGCGAGTTCCCGCAGCAGGACTTTATCGACCTCACGCCCGTGCTGACCCACCTGCATGTGGGCAACACCTTCGTGCCGCTGGAGGCGATGTTCGACCTCAAGCTGTCGCTGCGCACCATCCGCGAGTGCTACCAGTTCCTAGCCCAGCCCGAGAGCCCCTACCCCAGCCTGGCGGCCATGGCCGTGGAGGTGGAGCTGGGCTACGGCGGCAAGAGCTCGCAACTGAACGTCATCAACAGCTTGCTGGGGCAGCTCATCAACGACCACGGCGAGCTGCACGACAATGCCTCGCCGGCCCTGGCCGAGATACGGCGCACCAAGGCGCGCAAGGCGGCCGAGGTGGAGGCGCAGGTGAACAGCGCCCTGGCGCGTGCCAAACGCGAAGGATGGGCTCCCGAGGGGGCGGAGGTAACCATCCGCGACGGACGCCCCGTCATCCCCCTGCTCACCACCCACCGACGCCGCATGAAGGGCCTGATACAGGACGAGAGCGCCACACGCCAGACCGCCTTCGTGGAGCCGCAGGAGGTGGTGGAGCTGGGCAACGACCTGCGCGAGCTGGACTTCGACGAGCGACACGAGGTGCAGCGCATACTGCTCAACTTCAGCGAGCGCCTGCGCCCCCTGCTGCCACAGCTGGAGGAGGCGTACCGCTTCCTGGCCCGCGTGGACTTCCTGCGCGCCAAAGCTCGGGTGGCGGTGGAGCTGAACGCCAGCGTGCCCACCCTGCACCCCGAGCCGCGCATCGAGTGGCTCGAAGCGCGCCACCCATTGCTGCTGCTCCGGCCTCACCCCCAACCCCTCTCCTCGAAGGAGAGGGGAGCAGATACCGCCAACGAGGTGGTACCCTTCGACCTGACACTCCACACTTCACTCCCCTCTCCTCGAAGGAGAGGGGCCGGGGGTGAGGCCGCCAGGATCCTTATCATCTCCGGGCCTAATGCCGGCGGCAAGTCGGTGCTGCTGAAGGCGGTGGGGCTGATACAGTACATGCTGCAATGCGGCATGGCGGTGCCGCTGCGCCCGACATCGGAATGCGGCCTCTTCGGCAACATATCCATCGACATCGGCGACCAGCAAAGCATCGACAACGACCTCTCGACCTACACCTCGCACCTACAGAATATGAAGCAGCTGCTGGCCGAAGCCGGCGGAGATACACTGTTCCTGCTCGACGAGCTGGGCGGCGGCACCGAACCCCGCAGCGGCTGCGCCATCGCCGAGGCGGTACTGGAGGCGCTCTACGACAGGGGAGCCTACGGTGTGGTAACCACCCACTTCGCCGACCTCAAGCTGCTGGCCGACCGGCTGCCGGACGTGGTGAACGGTGCCATGATGTTCGACACCGAGGCCATGCGCCCGCTCTACCGCCTCAACGTGGGGCACCCGGGCTCGAGCTTCGCCTTCGAGATTGCCGAGAGCATCGGCTTCCCGAAAGAGATATTGGACCGCGCAGGCGAAATGGTGGGGCGCGAGCAGTTGAACTTCGAGCACCAACTGCAGCAGCTGGAGCTGGACAAGCAGGAGGTGGCGCGACAGAAGGAGGAGCTGCGCGTGGCCGACGAGTTCCTGAACGAGGTAACCACCAAGTACCAGCGCCTGAACGAGCAGCTGGAGGGACGCCGGCGCGACCTCATAGGGCAGGCGCGGCGCGAGGCGCAGCAGATACTGGAGGAGGCCAACCGCACCGTCGAACGCACCATCAGCGACATCAAGAGCGCCAAGGCCGAGAAGGAGGCCACCCGCGAAGCACGCGCCAAACTGGCCGCCGCCACACGGGAAAACGAGGAACTAGGGATGAAGAACGAGGCGTTGCGCCAGAAAAACAGGAACACCTCATTCCTCACTCCTCACTCCTCACCCGAGACAGAGACTCCCATCGCCGTCGGCACCATTGTGCGCATCGACGGGCAGGAGACCTTCGGCGAGGTGGTGGAAATCAAGGGCAAGAAAGCCGTGGTGGAGAGCAACTCGATGCGGATGACCATCCCGCTGGAGCGCCTCACCGGCACCGCCAAGCAGAAAATACCCGCCGCCAAAGCAGCCAGCAAGCAGACCTTCGCCTCCATCTACGACGACATGAACGAGAAGCGCGCCCATTTCAACCCCACCCTCGACCTGCGCGGCAAGCGCGCCGAGGAAGCCATCGACCTGCTGCACCGCTTCATCGACGAGGCATTGCTGCTGAGCGAGAAAGAGGTGCGAGTGCTGCACGGAAAGGGGTACGGCATACTGATGCAGGTAATCCGCCAGGAGCTGCAAGCACGCCGCGAGGTGCGCACCCACCGCGCCGAACGCATCGAGCTGGGCGGCGAGGGCATCACCGTGGTGGAACTTCGGTAAGCGGGACGCAGCACCAAGGCAAATGCCAAGACAACCATAGGGGAACGGTAGGGCCGTTCTTCGTCTGTTCTTCGTCTGTTCTTCGTCCGCCACCAGACATCCTCTGGGGCAGTTCCATAATTGTACTTTAACCAGCCCTCTGATTTACACTTGGGATATATTATAAGAGAACTCCATTTGTGCGATTTTATTTTGCACAAAAGCAACATTTTTTAATATTGTACAATATTTCAAGGTTTTTCACGTAATGTAGACAATTATGAAAGGCAACGAACTGAAACCCAGGATAGGGCTCTTCGGCCGCCGCAATGTGGGGAAGAGCACGATGGTGAATTTCCTGACGGGGCAGCAGGTGGCCATCGTGAGCGACACCGCCGGCACCACCACCGACCCGGTGCGCAAGTCGATGGAAATCGGCGGCATCGGCCCCGTGGTGCTCATCGACACCGCCGGCATCGACGACGAAGGCGAGCTGGGACTGCAACGCGTGGAGAAGAGCATGGCGGCGCTGGCCGAAGTGGACCTCGCCCTGCTGCTCTACACGGAGTGGGGCGCGCCCGAGGAACGCGTCGCCGACTGGTGCACCGCGCACGGCACACCGCTGCTGAAAATCAAAAGCAAATCGGATAGTTCCGAACATTCTGAATATCTGGAAAATTCAGATTTTCAATTTTCAATTTTTAATTTTCAATTACGCGATCCCCTCATCCAGGCCATCCGGCAGGCACTCCCCGAGAGCGCCTACCGCGGACGGAGCCTGCTGGGCGACGTGGTGGCCCAGGGCGACCACGTGGTGCTCGTTACCCCCATCGACAGCTCGGCACCCGAAGGACGCATGATACTGCCCCAGGTGCAGGTGCTGCGCGACCTGATGGACCTCCATGCTGTGGCCACTTTTTGCCAGCCTGAGGAGTTGGAATTTGAAAATTCAAAATTGAAAATTGAAAATTCACGACTGGTAGTTACCGACAGCCAGGTATTCCACAAGGTGGCCGCCATAGTGCCCGAAGAAATACCCCTGACGAGTTTCAGCATCGTGCTGGCACGGCAGAAAGGACTCTTCGCCGAGTATCTTGAAGGGACCCAGCAAATAGGCAACCTGCAGGATGGCGACCGCGTGCTGCTGCTCGAGAGCTGCACCCACAACGTAACCTGCGAGGACATAGGCCGTGTGAAGCTGCCCGCCGCCCTGAAGAAAGCCACCGGCAAAGAGCTCCAGTTCGACATCCTCGCCGGCACCGATTCACTTTCCACTCTCCATTCTCCACTTTCCACTTACTCCCTGGTCATCCAATGCGGCGGCTGCGTCATCACAGCCCAGCAGGTGAAAGCGCGCCTGCTGCCGGCGCTGGAGGCAGGGGTGCCCGTGAGCAACTACGGTCTGGCACTGGCCTGGTGCAACGGCATCTTCGAGCGAGCGACACGGATTTTTAGGAGTTAAGTAGAAAGTAGTTAAGGAGTTAAGACAAATGTTATGATAAATACCAACAAGCAACCCAACCTGAGCATCATCGTGGCTATAGCGCAGAACGGAGCCATCGGCAAGGACAACGACCTGCTGTGGCACCTCAGCGGCGACCTCAAACGATTCAAACAACTCACCACCGGCCACCCCGTCGTCATGGGGCGCAAGACATGGGACTCGCTGCCTAAGAAGCCCCTGCCCGGCCGGCAAAACATCGTGATGACCAACAACCCCGACTTCAGCGCCGACGGTGCCACGGTGGTACACAGCATCAACGGCCTCTTCAACGCCCTGAAAGACTGCGACGACGAGGTCTTCGTCATGGGCGGCGCCAAAATCTACGAAGCATTGCTGCCCTTCTGCAACCGCCTGTATGTAACCGAAGTCTACCGCGACTACGAGGCCGACGTCTACTTCCCTGTGATAGACCTCTCCACCTTCACCCTCGTCCGCCAGAGCGTCCGCCTGCACGACGAAAAGAGCGGCCTCGACTACGCCTACCTCGAATACGACCGAAAGTATGGATGTTAGCATCATCAACATCGGCGACGAGCTGCTCATCGGGCAGGTGGTGAACACCAACGCCTCGACCATGGCGCGGATGCTGTCCGAGGCGGGCATGGCGGTGCGGCGCACCGTGGTGGTGGGCGATGTGTACCAGGACATCTGGCACGCTGTCGACGAGGCCATGCGCTCATCGGACTCGGTGCTCGTAACCGGCGGCCTCGGCCCCACCAAGGACGACATCACCAAGAAACTGCTTTGCGACTACTTCCACAGCGAACTCGTCGAGAGCGAGGTGGCGCTGGAGAACGTGCGCCGCATCTTCGAGAGCCGCGGCTACGAAATGACACCCGTCAACCGCGCCCAAGCCCACGTGCCCGCCTGCTGCGAAGTGCTCAACAACGACCTCGGCACCGCCCCCTGCATGTGGTTTGAGCGTGAGGGCAAGGTATTGGTGTCGCTTCCGGGCGTGCCCTTTGAGATGGATTGGCTGATGCGCAACCGCGTGATACCCAAACTGCAGGAGACATTCCATACCGACATTATCGTCCACAAGAACATCCTGGTGCAGGGCATCGGCGAGAGCTACCTCTCGGATCTGATAGAGCCTTGGGAGACCACCCTGCCGGAGAACATCAAGTTGGCCTACCTGCCCGTGGCCGGGATGGTCAAGCTAAGGCTGACCGGGAAAACTCGGAATAATCAGAATAATCAGAATATTCTGAACAATCTGAATTTTCAGATAGCCGAGACCATACAAGGTCTCTACGACCTGGCCAGCTCATATATCGTCGGCGAGGACTGCGAAACGCTGGAAGAACTGGCGCACAAGACCCTCACCGAGCGCGGCCTCACCCTGGCCACCGCTGAGAGTTGCACCGGCGGCAACATCGCACGCCTGCTGACAGCCCAAGCCGGCTCGTCGGCCTACTTCAAAGGCGGCATCGTGGCCTACAGCAACGAAGTGAAGGAGAGCGCCCTCGGCGTGCGGCACAGCACGCTGGAAGCCCACGGCGCGGTGAGCGAGGAGACCGTCCGCGAGATGGCGGAGGGTGTGCGGGAATGCCTGGGAGCCGACCTCGCCATCGCCACCACCGGCATCGCCGGCCCCACAGGCGGCACGCCGGAGAAACCCGTCGGCACCGTATGGGTGGCCGTGGCAAGTGTCCAAGGCACCGAGACCAAGCTGCTGCAACTGGGCTCCACCCGCCGACAACAAAACATCGACCGCACCACCAACCAAGCATTCGCAATGCTTATTCGCTTAATCATGGGAGATAAAGGAAGATAAAAGAAATGTCAAAAGCCCTAATCACAATACTCCTGCTCATCGTCAGCAACGTCTTCATGACCTTCGCCTGGTACGGCAACCTGAAGCTCACCGAGATGAAGGTCAACACCGACTGGCCGCTCATCCTCATCATCCTGGCCTCGTGGGGCGTGGCGCTGCTGGAGTACTCATTCCTGATACCGGCCAACCGCATCGGCAGCCAAATCAACGGCGGCCCATTCTCGCTGATGCAGCTCAAGATACTGGCCGAGTGCATCTCGCTGACCGTATTCACCATCATCGTAGCCACCGTATTCAAGAGCGAGCCCATCCGCTGGAACCACTTCGTCAGCTTCCTCTTCATACTGCTGGCGGTGGTCTTTGCATTCTGGAAAACCAAGTGACAGTAGTTAAGTAGTTAAGACAAATGAAACGCCTATCCTTTCTTCTCCTGCCGTTGCTGCTGGCGGCATGCGCATCGAAGCCCGACACGGTGGAACTCACCGATTGGCAGTTTGGATACAACGGGCAGTGGTATCCTGCAACGGTGCCGGGATTTATCCACACCGACCTGATGGCCAACGAGCTGATACCCGACCCATATTACGACACCAACGAGGATTCGGTGCTGTGGGTGGGGGACAGCGTATGGGTGTACCAAACGACCCTTTGCAAGAAAAGCCTCCCCAAAGGGGACACGCTTTGGCTTGTATTCGAGGGCCTGGCGGGGCTGACAGATATTCGTGTCGCCAACACCCACAGGCAATTCGAGCACTTATTGTGGGTGCCCGATGCCGACAACATGTATCGGGAATATAAGTTTCCATTTCCGAATATAGAGGATACCATTATCATTAGTGTAAAGTTCCTTCCATTGGAAGACTCGCTCCGCGAAGCCAACTATGGCATCCCGCTGCCGGAGCGGCGTGCCTTCACGCGCATAGCGCCCTACCAGCAGGGCTGGGACTGGGGGCCGAAGCTAGCGACCTGCGGCATCTGGAAGCCAGTGTATATCACAAACCAGCCTCAGAATATTCAGAGTATTCAGAATATTCCGAATATTCCGAAAGTGGAACTCCATCAGAAGAAGGACTCTATCGGACAATCTTTTACTTTCTATAAAGACGGCAAGCCCCTCTTCATCAAAGGTGCCAACTGGATACCGGTGCACAGCTTCCCCGTCCTCGATAGCGCCAACAAAGCAAGATACCGCTACCTGCTCCGCTCGGCCAAGGAGGCGGGCTTCAATATGATACGCGTGTGGGGCGGCGGCATCTACGAGCACGACTACTTCTACAACCTCTGCGACTCGCTGGGGCTCATGGTGTGGCAGGACTTTATCTTCGCCGGCACCCCCTACCCCGACAGCCCCGAGATGCTGGCCAGCATCCGCGAGGAGGCACGCCAGCAGGTGAGCCGCCTGGCCAGGCACTCCTGCATGGTACTCTGGTGCGGCAACAACGAGGTGAAGAACGGCTGGGAAGACTGGGGCTGGCAGGGCCAATTCAACTGGACGCCCGAGCAGCGCGCCCGACTAGAGAAGGCTATGGACACTATCTTCGGCTATTCTAGAAATTCTAGAAACTCTAGAGATTCTAGTATATCTAGTAATACTAGTTCGACTAGTATCCTGGCAAAAGCAGTCAAGGAGTGCGACCCGCTGCAGCGGCCCTACATCACCACCTCGCCGCTCTACGGCTGGGGGCACCCCGAGTGTGTAACCCACGGCAACAGCCACTACTGGGGCGTGTGGTGGGGCGAAATGCCTTTCGAGGTGTACGGGGAGAAGACCGGTCGCTTCATGACCGAGTACGGCTTCCAGAGCTACCCCCTGATGAGCACCCTCCGCCAGTTCTGCCCCGAGGAGCAACTGCACATCGACTCCCCCACCCTGCGCAACCACCAGAAACACGGCCGCGGCCGCGAGATAATCGACAAGGCGATGCGGCAGTACTACGGCTTCGACAGCCGGACGCTGAACCTCGAGGACTACGCCTACGTGAGCCAGCTGCTGCAAGCCTGGGGCGTGGGCTACGGCATCTACCAGCACATCAGCCGGCAGCCCCACTGCATGGGCACCCTCTACTGGCAGCTCAACGACTGCTGGCCCGTGGCCTCATGGAGCAGCATAGACTACTACGGCAACTGGAAGGCGCTGCACTACCGGGCGCAGGCGCTGTTCGGAGTGGAAAGCGGAAAGTGGGAAGCGGAAAGCGAGCGGTGGCAGAAATATTACAGTGTATATCCCAAGGACCGCCGCTACCCGATGGCGAGGTACAACCTCGGCCAGGGGTGGGAGAGCGATGGCACGCTGGTGGTAACGCTGCAAGCGCTGAGCGACCTGTACGATGTGTACCTCGACACCGAGCCGCACGTGGACGGCCACTTCACCACCAACTTCGTCGACCTCAAGGCGGGAGAGAAGGTGCGCACACGCTTCGTCCCCACCGACCCCAAGGCCGACCTCACGCAGGTGAAGGTGAAGGCGCGGACACTCAACGAGCTGTACCAATAACAAAGAGTGGGGCCGCAGCTGCGCTGCGGCCCCACTTGGTTTGCCATAGAGAAAGATTATTTCTCAGTGCAGGTGATCTTACCACCGGCAGCCTGCATAGCGGCCTGGATCTCGGCGGGGATGTCCTTGGGGCTACCGCAATCTTCCTGATCCAGAAGCTCGAAGGACTGGAGGGTCATGCCCATTGCTTCAATCTTGCAGTTGCAATCAACGTTCTTGCTGCAGCCAACGAGGCCGAGAACCATGACCGCGGCGGCGGCCAACATTACTTTTTTCATGTGTTTTTTAATTTTATGGGTTAGTATTTCGAGTGCAAAGATACGAAAGAAAAAACATTCGGCCAAATATTTTTTCAAATTTTCTTCTAGGGGGGGTAAAATGTCTGATTTTCAATATATTACAAATGTATTTTTTTTCTTATTTCATCGGCATACTCCTCTGCAAAAGCTTTCAACCGTGCGGCTGACGGCGGATTTCGGGGAAGGAAATGAATGGGATTGCATAGGGAGACCCCAGGTATTCTCTAGGGGGTCTCTTCGGCCGTTCTTCGTCTGTTCTTCGTCTGTTCTTCGTCCACTCTCTGCACTGCAGGCGGTTTCAGGCGAAGGGGAGGTGGATGACCTTCTTGGTCTCGAAGAAGGGTTCGGCGAAGAATTCGGCGATGTCCCATGTGCGCACCTTGTGGCGGAAGGGGAAGAGCTCGCTTTTGAGGTCGCCGCCCTTAAGGTAGAGGATGCCGTTGCGCAGCTTGTTGTACTGGCTTTTGGAGATTTTGTCCTTCACCCAAGGCACGAATTCGGGCAGGGAGGTAACGGCGCGCGAGACGACGAAGTCGTACTCGCCGTCCAGCTGCTCGGCGCGTATCTGCTGCGCCTTGGCATTGGCGAGGCCGAGGCGGTCGATGACATCGGAGACCACCTTGATTTTCTTGCCGATGGAGTCGATGAGGGTGAAGCGCGCTTCGGGGAACATGACGGCCAGCGGCACGCCGGGGAAGCCGCCGCCGGTGCCTACGTCGAGCACCTCGGTCATGGGGGCGAAGGGCGTCACCTTGGCGATGGCCAGCGAGTGGAGCACGTGGTGCTCGTAGAAGTGCTCCATGTCCTTGCGCGAGATGACGTTGATTTGGGCGTTCCACTCCTCGTAGAGCGGCAGCATGGCTGCGAACTGTTCGCGCTGGCGTTCAGAGAGGTGGGGGAAATATCGGATGACGGTGTCCATAATGTGCCGCCCCTACGGGGCTCCTTTTTTTTATTTATACGGCAGGCAGGGGTTGCGCTACGCTCCACCCCTGCCTGTGTTCCTACGCCCCTTCGGGGCTGTTTCATTTCTACAAATACGCCTTGAGGTGTTTGCTCTTGCTGCTGGTCTTGAGGCGCTTGATGCCTTTCTCCTTGATTTGGCGCACACGCTCGCGGGTGAGGTTGAACTTCATGGCAATCTCGTCGAGGCTCAGCGGATGGGGCATGCCGATACCGTAGTACATCTTGATGACCTCGCGCTCGTAGGGCGTGAGAGTAGCCAGCGAGCGCTCGATCTCCTGGGAGAGCGACTCCTGCATCAGCTTGTCGTCGGTCGGAGGGGTATCCTCGTTGGGCAGCACGTCGACGAAGTTGACATCCTCGTCGCTGGCCAGCGGGGCGTCGATGCTGACGTGGCGGCCGCTGATGCCCAGGATGGCCTTGATTTTATCCTCCGGTATGTCGAGCAACTCGGCCAGTTCCTCCTCCGATGGCGGACGCTCGAGCTGCTGCTCCAGCTTGGCGATTTCTTTCTTGAGTTTGTTGAGGGCGCTGAGCTGGTTGCTGGGCAGGCGGACGATGCGGCTGTTCTCAGCGATGGCTTGGAGGATGCTCTGGCGGATCCACCACACGGCATAGGAGATGAACTTGAAGCCGCGCGTCTCGTCGAAGCGCTTGGCGGCCTTGATGAGGCCCACGTTGCCCTCGTTGATGAGGTCGGGCAGAGAGAGACCCTGGTTCTGGTACTGCTTGGCCACCGAGACGACGAAACGCAGGTTGGCCTTGGTGAGGCGCTCGAGGGCTGCCTGGTCGCCCTGTTTGATACGCTGGGCCAGCTGCACCTCCTGCTCGGGGGTCAGCAACTCCTCGCTGCAGATGTCCTGCAGGTACTTGTCCAACGACTTGATGTCGCGGTTGGTAATCGAATGGGTAATCTTCAGTTGTCTCATACTCTGCTCCTTTAGTTTATACTCCTGTTTTATGTAATGGCTATAACGAAGAAAAAAGGAAAATGTTACATCCCCCACGTTTTTTTTTGCACCAAAGGGCATTTTTAACATTTCAGGCGCCCGCCACCTGCAACCATTGAAGGCCAAAAGTATTTTTAATACTCTGATTCACAACACAATTTGTCGAAAATGGAATTTTACCAAGAAAAATATGATTTTTCCTAACGTTTTTTTGTGTACTTTTGCAGCCGAAAAGAGAAATAGTAACAAACAAAAACAATACCACTATGAAACGATTCATCCTTCCGGCACTTGCCGTCGCAGCCATGGCCCTGGCCTCGGTATCGTGCACCCGCGACACGGTTCTGCTCCAGAGCATGCACACCAAGACTGCCGAGTTCGACATCACCAACGACATGTGGGCTGTGGACGATAACGAGGACCTGTATGCCTCGATGAGATGGGACCTGCTCTCTCCGAGCGTGCTCACCAGCGGCAACGTGCAGGCGTACCTCTACGAAGGTGTTCGCCAGGTGCCCCTGCCCTACATCTACCCCGTAACCTTCATCGATGACGCCGGCAACGAGTTCGTGCGCCCGTTGGAGGTGCGCTTCGACATTGAGGAGGGCATCATCACCTTCCTCATCACCGACTGCGGCGAGTTCCTCACCGACCCCGTGACGCTGAAGACCATGCGCTTCCGCGCCGTATGCACCTACCCCGTCTACTACGAACTGGAGCAGTAAGCGCACCGGCACGGCAATCAAATGGGAGGGCCGCCCCGTCGGGGCGGCCCTCTTCTGTTTCTCTCACACTATCGGCCGGTATGCCTGTGATAGGCGGCCAGGGTATTCTGCAGGAGGCTCACGATGGTCAGGGGGCCCACGCCGCCGGGCACGGGCGTAACCCAACTGCACTTCTGGTCCACCTCGTCGTGCTTCACGTCGCCGATGATGCGGTAGCCGGTCTTCTTCGTGGCGTCGGGCACACGGTGGATGCCCACGTCGACCACCACAGCGCCAGGCTTCACCATGTCGGCCGTAACGAACTCAGGCTTGCCGATGGCCACCACCAGTATGTCGGCCTGCAGGCACAGCTCCTTGAGGTTCTGCGTGCGGCTGTGGCACATGGTAACGGTACAGTCGAAGCCCTTGCGGCTCAATAGGTTGGCCACGGGGGTACCGACGATATTGGAGCGTCCCAGCACCACGCAGTGCTTGCCGGCGGTCTCGATGCCGTAACGCTTAAGCAGGGTGCAGATGCCCATCGGTGTGGCGGGCACGAAGCACTCCTCGCCCAGCACCATGCGGCCCACGTTGACGGGGGTGAAGCCGTCCACGTCCTTGTCGGGCGCGATGGCGTTGATGACCTTCTGCTCGTCAATATGCTTGGGCAGGGGGAGCTGCACGATGAAGCCATCGATGTCGGGGTCGTTGTTGAGGAAGTCTATCGTCTCCAGCAACTGGCGCTCGGTGGTCTGCTCGCTCATACGGTAGACGCTGGAGGTGAAGCCCACCTCGTGGCTGGACTTCTCCTTGCTGGCCACATAGGTCATGCTGGCTCCATCCTCTCCCACGATTACCGCCGCCAGATGTGGCGCGCGGCGGCCGGCGCTGGTCATGGCGCGTACCTCGTTGGCTATCTCGTCCTTGATTTGCAAGGCCATCGCCTTGCCGTCAAGAAGCTTTGTTTCATGATTGTCTCCCATATTATTCTTTATATTGATTCTTTATATTATTTTTACACTTTACTCCCCTCTCCTACAGGATAGTGGCTGGGGGGGGGGAGGCTTTTTATCTCCTCCTTCTCATCGGCATCTTGCCGCCGCTCTTGCTGACCATCTTCATCATCTTGCGGGTGTCCTCGAACTGCTTGAGGAAGCGGTTGAGGTCCTGGATGGAGCATCCGCTGCCGGCGGCGATGCGCTGCTTGCGGCTGCCGTTGAGGCAGCTGGGATTGCGGCGCTCGTAGGGCGTCATGCTGCCTATCATGGCCTCGATGGGTTTAAAAGCGTCATCGCTGATTTCCACGTTCTTGGTGAGCTTGTCCATGCCGGGTATCATGCCTATGAGGTCCTTCATCGAGCCCATTTTCTTGATCTGTCCCACCTGCGAGAGGAAGTCTTCGAAGTTGTATTCGTTGTGGATGAGCTTCTTTTGCAGCTTGCGGGCCTCCATCTCGTCGTACTGCTCCTGTGCACGCTCGACAAGGCTCACCACATCGCCCATGCCGAGAATGCGGTTGGCCATGCGGTCGGGATGGAACACATCGAGGGCCTCCATCTTCTCGCCGATGCCGACGAATTTGATGGGCTTGTTGACGGTGTAGCGGATGGTGAGGGCGGCGCCGCCACGGGTGTCGCCATCGAGCTTGGTGAGCACCACGCCGTCGAAGTCGATGCGGTCGTTGAACGCCTTGGCGGTATTGACAGCGTCCTGGCCGGTCATCGAGTCGACCACGAAAAGCGTCTCCTGGGGCTGCAGCTCACGCTTGAGGGCGGCAATCTCGTCCATCATCTCCTCGTCAACAGCCAAGCGGCCGGCGGTGTCGACAATGACCACACTGACCCCCTTGGCCTTGGCCTCGCGCAGGGCGTTCTGGGCTATCTGCACAGGGTTGCGGTTGCCCTCCTCGGTGTAGACCGGCACGCCGATCTGCTGGCCGAGGGTCTGCAGCTGGCTGATGGCCGCTGGGCGGTAAACGTCGCCCGCCACCAGCATCACCGTGCGCCCCTTCTTGTTTTTCAAGTGGTTGGCCAACTTGGCCGAGAAGGTGGTCTTACCCGAGCCCTGCAGGCCGGCGATGAGCACCACAGCCGGCGAGCCCTTGAGATTGATGTCCACCGTCTCGCTGCCCATCAGCTTGGTCAGCTCCTCATGCACTATCTTCACCATCAGCTGGCCGGGCTCGATGCTTTGGATGACGTTGCGTCCCATGGCCTCGGCCTTCACACGGTCGGTGAACTCCTTGGCGATGGGGTAGCTCACGTCGGCATCGAGCAGGGCCTTGCGCACCTCCTTGACGGTCTCCGCCACATTGATATCGGTGATGCTGCCCTTGCCACGCAGGGTGTGTAACGCTTTCTCTATCTTGCTACTAAGGTTCTCAAACATAGTCTACACAATATAATATAGGTGCTGCAAAATTACAAAAAACATACCATTCGGCAAAATTTATTTTTGCAATATTCCTTTTTTCCAATATTTACAATAAGATGACCATAATCCTTCAGAGGGAGGTACCTCATGCAAATAGGGCGCGGAAGGCTTCTTCGATGAGGCTGACGGGGATGATTTCGAGGTTGTAGCGTTTGCGGTCGAGTTCCTTGGCGTTGTATTTGGAGATGAATATCTTCTCGAAGCCCAGGCGGCTGGCCTCGGCCACGCGCTGCTCGACACGAGAAACAGGGCGCACCTCGCCACTCAGTCCCAGCTCGGCGGCGAAGCAGTAGCGCGGTGGCAGGGGTATGTCGACGTTGGAGGAGAGGATGGCGCAGGCGACGGCGAGGTCGATTGCGGGGTCGGAGACACGCAAGCCGCCGGCGATGTTGAGGAAGACATCCTTGGCGCCGAGCTTGAAACCGCAGCGCTTCTCGAGCACGGCCAGCAGCATGGAGAGGCGCCGCATGTCGAAGCCGTTGGAATTGCGCTGGGGAGTGCCGTAGACAGCGGAGGAGACGAGGCTCTGCACCTCGATGAACATGGGCCGGGCGCCTTCGAGGGTGGCGGCCACGGCGGCGCCGGAGAGGGTCTCGTCTCGCTGGCCGAGGAGGAACTCGCTGGGATTGGGCACCTCGCGCAGCCCATTTCCCTGCATCTCGAAGATGCCAATTTCGGCGGTGGAGCCGAAGCGGTTCTTGAGGGCGCGCAGGATGCGGTAGCCGTAGTTGCGGTCGCCCTCGAACTGGAGGACTGCGTCGACGATATGCTCCATCACCTTGGGGCCGGCCAGGGTGCCGTCCTTGGTGATGTGGCCGATGAGCAGGACGGGTACGCCAGTGGACTTGGCGTAGTGCTGGAACTCGCTGGTACACTGGCGAATCTGGCTCACGCTGCCGGCCGGGGACTCGACCTCCGCGGTGGTGATGGTCTGGACGGAGTCGACAATCAGGAGGTCGGGCTGCACGGCCTCGATATGCTCGAAGATGCGCTGGGTAACGGTCTCGGAGACCACGTAGAGAGCGGCCTCACTCTCGGCCCCTCTCCTTTCAAGAGAGGGGAGCAAGCGGTCGGCGCGCATCTTGATTTGCTGTTCGCTTTCTTCGCCGCTGACATATAGGAGCTTACGGTCGTGGATGGCGAGGGCGGTCTGGAGGAGGAGGGTACTCTTGCCGATGCCGGGCTCGCCGCCGAGCAGCAGGAGGGAGCCGGGCACGATGCCACCGCCGAGGACGCGGTCGAACTCGCCGCAGTGGGTCTCGATGCGGCGGGTCTCACTGTAGACTACGTCTTGTAGGCGCTTGGGCTCGGAGCCCCCCACCGCACTTTCCACCTTCCGTTTTCCACTTTCCACTTTGACCACCTCCTCGACGAAGGTGCCGAACTTGCCGCATTCCGGGCAGCGGCCCAGCCACGAGCTGGACTGGTATCCGCACTCCTGGCAGAAATAGTATGTCTTTGCTTTAGCCATTGCGATGCTTGGTTTTGAACACTTTGTTATATATGCCGGCGACGAGGATGATGCCACCGGCGATGGCGATGGTAACCTTGAGGGCGGTGAAACCTGTGGCGGCAGCGAGGGAGAGGTGGTTGCAGACAAGATGGTAGGCGGTCCAGAAAATGCCGCCGCCAGGAACGAGGGGTATGATGCCACAGATGAGGAAGACCGTGACGGGGCAGCGACGGAGACGTGCCTGGAAGTAGCTCAACAAAGCTACCGTCAGCGCACCGAGGAATGCCGCACCGACCACACTGAATGCCACCAAAGGGCTGCCAGCCGCCAGAAAGACCGCCCAGCCCGCGGTGCCGGCCAGTCCACAGTCAACATAATAGCGCCTGGGGGTGCCGAAGAGAGCGGCGAAACCTACGGTGCCTAAGAATGCCGCAGGTAGCTGGATGTACCATGCCGAGGCCACGGTATCGACCGTCGGCGCCCCCAGCTGCATCAGTCCGCCATTTATCCAACCGTCAACAATCAGTGCCAGCGCAACTCCGAGTGCAATGCAGAGGAAAGCCAGGAAGGCGTCGGTGAGGCGTGTGGTTCCAGCGATGTAGTCCTCGTTGGCGAGGTCACGCATGCCATTGGTGAAGGGGACACCTGGAACCATGGCGATGATGGTGCCGATAATCATGTTGGGGAGGTGGAGAGTGGCGGATGCAAGCCGGTAGGCGGCGATGCACAGCAGCCCACCCACCAGTCCGCCCACAAGATTGCCCATGAGGCGGCTCAGATGCGGACTTACAAAGGCCATATACATCCCCAGCAACAGGCCGCAGACAAAGGTGGCGGCGGCATCCAGCAGGCTGCCGCCGAAAAGGATGCAAAAGAAAGCGACACCCAGGGCGATGCCTGCCACGAGTTCCCACCAAGGTTTACCCTTGGCGGAGCGCACGACATGCAGACGGCGTTCCATCTCGTCGAGCGTGCAGTCTCCAGCCCCCACATCACGACTTAGCTGATTTATCTCCACCACCTTGGAGAGCTGTGTCCCCTTGATGGGGATAAACTCGGCGCGAGCGTAATGCTGCCCCGTGGCGATGATGCCGTTGCTAAGGACGAAGAAACTTTCATCCTCGACACCATAAGCAGTGCAAATCTGCTTCATGGTATCTTCCACACGGCTGATTTCGGCCCCGTTTTCCAGCAGGATGTGTCCTGCCTCGGTGGCCAGCCGCAAGGCGCGTTCCTGTTCGGTAGTCATCATTTATTTGAAGAACGAGCCTATGAAACTGATGAGGTCGGCGGACTCTTTCATGCCATCGAAGAACTGGCGGTCGGAATTGTGAAGCTGCATCAGATATATGGCCAGCATGAGGGGCAGGTACCAACGGCGCTTCATCCACTGCCAGAGGGTCTGCAGTGCGACCGACATGCCTTTGTCGCCGGTGGCAAAGGCGGCCATGGGCATCATGGCCAGAGAGAAGGTCCAGCAGACCCACCAGCGACTGTAGTCGGTGGCCATGAAAAAGACGGGCACCACCAGCAGCTGGGCCGCCAGAGGCAGCCAGTAGCGAAGGCGCTCGATACGGTCGTAGGTCTGCCGCGCCGCCACCACCCAGGGGGTAGCCAGCAGGACTAGCAAGGGCAGCATGAGCAACAGTTCGACGGCGAACTGCCAGGCGCGGGCCGCGGTGAAAGCCCCTGCCGAGTTCTCGGCATTGGAGAGGAAGTAGAGCATCCGCAGGCCGTCGCGGTCGGGTAGCACGTCCTGATTGGCGCGTGCCGCGATGCGGGCGTAGAGTTCCTCCTGCCCGATATTCATCCCACTGAAAAGCCACAAGGCCACGAAGAGAGCCAGCAGAAGGAGTAGAGAGACGGCATAGAAAGTGCCGCGTCCGCGGTGCAGGCGGCCGTTCTGGAATGTGTCAAAAAGCACTAGTCCAATCATCAAGGGCAGCAGGGTGCAGCAGAAAGTGTGGTGGATGAGGCATCCGAGGATGGCAACCAGTGGCGTGGCAAGGTAGTAGTACCACGTGCTGCGGCGCTTGACATACAACGCCAGCCACAATAGCACCAGCAGGAGCTGGTAGGTCTCCATGAAGCACATGGAGAGGTGAGTGTGCACGTAGGCGAAGAGGGAGAAAGGGTTGGCGGCATAAAGGGCCAACAGCAGCGCCACGGGTACAGCCTGCACCCCTCTGTCGGCCAAGGCGCGCCAGACGACCCAAGCAGTACCGAAAAGCATCAGCAGGTTAGCCGGCAAGACGAACATACGGATATGCTTGGCCGTTACCATCTCGGGCATCAAGGAACCCAACAAGGTGCCGATAAGCTTACGTCCGCCGAAACCGTACTCATAGCCAATAAAGTAGTTGAACGTGGGCCAGTAGTCGCACCAGTGGTCATGGAAAGCATAGTAGACAGCCGTGGCTGCCGACGGCATCATGGCGACCAGCAGCAGCGCCAGAAGGGAATACTTGTTTGAGAGCAACTGTTTCATAATAGGAATTGTCTGATATTGATAGCCTCTTTGAGACCTTCGAACGAAAGGGCGTGAAGGCCAAGGAGGTAGATTGCCAGCAGGAGTGCCACCCACCAGTGGGTGCGGAAATAGGCATAAAGTGCGTCCACGGCCTCCGCGACGAGGGCATCACGCCGGGTCAGCGCCACCAGTGTCAGCACCACGAGCCCGAAGAACCAACAGACGAACCAGCGGCCATAGTCGGTGGCCATGAAGAAGATGGGCATGGTAAGGAGCGTGATGGAAAGGTAGGCGAGACGGTAGCGCCAAGCATGACTTTCAGCCTTGCGTGCGGCACGTACCCAAGGCCAATAGAGCACCGCCAGCAGGGGCAATAGGAGCAGCAACGAGAGCACCAACTCGGGCAGACGGTAGCGGGTGAGAACCTCGAGCGAGGCGTTACGATTGCCACTATTGGACTGATAGTAAAGCACCTCAAGTACGTAAGGGTCGGCCTCGTAGGCGTTGGGGGCCACGGTGGCAGCCAAACGGGCGGAGAGTTCCTCTTGTGGCAAATTCATACGACTGAAGAGCCAGATGGAACCCAGCAAAATACCCATCGCCACCCCAATGGCCGCCGTCCAGGCCAGCCTGCGCCACGAGAAGCGCCCCTGGTCCCATAGGTCGTAAATCAGCATCGCCGCCACCAGCGGCATCAGGGTGCAGCAGAAGGTGTGATGTATCAGCCCACAGACGACACATAGCACCAGCGTGAAGGCATAGAAGCAACTGCGTCCGTGCCAGCGCAGGTAGGCCAGCAGCCAGGCGACGACGAGGATCAGTTGGTAGGTCTCCATGAAGATGACTGACATACCGGTATCGAACCATGCCAGGATGGAGAAGGGACCCAGGAAATAGAGGAGCATCATCATGGCCGAAGCCTTGGTGCGCACCACACGCGCAAAGAGCCATACCAATAACGCCATCAGCAGGGCGTTGGCGGCGATAACGAGAATGCGGATGTGAGAAACCTCGACATAGTCGGGCAGAAAGAGGTGGCAGAGAGTGCCGACGAGTTTGCGCCCGCCGAAGCCTGTCTCGTAGCCGATATGGTAGTTGAGCGAAGGCCATCCGAAACAGGCAGACCCCATGGCTACCGCCACCACCTTGCCCAGCAGGGGCAGCAGCACCAGGGTGAGCATGAGAGCCACAGCGTAGCGTTCGATCCAAGCGGAGATTATCTTATTCATATTAGCATTCATCAATGACTTTATCAATGCGGTAGACCTTATCGCCCCGGCGCAGGGGCTCGGCGGTGGCAAAGGAGAAGCGGTCGCCCTGATGCACCTCGGGTACGGGGTCGCGGTCGAGACGCAGCTCATTTATCGTGGCACGGTAGGCTCCGGTGGTATCGCCAATGACCATGACGTCGTCTCCCACGCCGAGTGTCTCGGCAGTTTGAAGGTGCACTTCGGCCACACCGATGCGGTGGAAGTAGTTCTTCACGGGACCAAGATAGACCTTCTGCTCGGTGGCCTGGCTACCGTAACGGTCGCTCCACTCGCCGAGGCGTCGGCCGAGATAGTAGCCATCCCAGAAGCCGCGGTTGAAGACTGTGGCAAGGCGTGAGGTCCATGCATCGATGCGCTCCTGCGTATATGTGCCGTTGGCGATGGCGTCCACCGCCTCGCGGTAGCACTCGGTAACGGTGCGCACGTAGTCGGCACTCCTCCCCCGCCCTTCTATCTTCAGCACCCGCACACCGGCCGCGACAATTCGGTCGAGAAAACCGATGGTACAGAGATCCTTGGGCGACATGATGTACTCGTTGTCAATCTCAAGCTCGAGGTCACTCTCCTTGTCCTTGACAATGTAGCCTCGTCGGCAGAGCTGGAGGCAGGCTCCGCGGTTGGCAGAGTAGGCGGCGTTGTCGAGCGAGAGGTAGCACTTGCCGCTGACGCTCATGCAGAGGGCGCCATGGGCGAATACCTCAATCTGGACGAGTTCGCCATTGGGGCCGCGCAAGTCGGTATCGGCAATGTAGCGGGTGATTTCGGCCACCTGTTCCAAAGACAGCTCGCGGGCAGTTACAATGACATCGGCGAACTGGGCGTAGAATCGCACGGCCTCGATGTTGGAGACATTGCACTGGGTGGAGATGTGCACCTCGAGGCCGAGGCTACGCGCGTGGGTAATGACGGCGAGGTCGGAGGCGATGATAGCGCTGACGCCGGCATCCTTGGCGGCGACTAGCAGGGCTCGCATCTCGGCCAACTCGTGGTTGTAGATGATGGTGTTGACGGTGAGATAGGTGCGCACACCGGCACCGTGGGCGATACGGCATATCTCGCGCAGATCGTCGACAGTGAAGTTGGCCGCCGAGCGCGACCGCATATTGAGGCTGCCGACACCGAAGTAGACGGCGTTGGCACCTCCTTGGATGGCGGCCTGCAGGCTGGCGTAGCTGCCCACAGGGGACATGATTTCTATCTGGCAGTGGTTACTCATAGAGATCCATGACTGTCATGGTGGTCCATTTGGTGGGTACGAGTTTGGAGTCGGTCATGGTGGCATCGAGGGTGGTGATGCGGCCGTCGAGGGTCTGGTCGACAAAGGCGCAGAAGAGGTCGGCCGAGCCGGGCAGCCACGTAGCCACCTCGTGCCCGATGCCGGGGAAGCGCACAATCCAATGTGCGATACCCTGTTTGGTCATCACCTTGGCCACGCGATGCGAACCATAGAGGTTGCGGCTCACTATTGGAGCCAGCTTCTTGTAGGCCACCACCTTATCTTTCATGCCGTGGAGCAGCATGGTGGGAGCCGGTGGCGTAAGATAGGCCAGGTCGCCACGGCGACACATCAGGGCGCCGGCATAGGAGACCACGGCGGCAGGCTTCCAATTGGCGGGAAGTTCGCGTGCCTGCTTCATGCCGTTGGCGCGGCAGAAGTCAGTCATCAGCACCGTGATGGCGCCAGCAGAGGAACCTGTGAGGATGATATTGGCGGGGTCGATGCCTAGCTCGTCGGCATGGGCAACCACCCACGCACAGGCTGCGGCGCAGTCTTCGACGGCGATGTCGATACAGTACTGGAAGAGGTCCTGCATGTGCAGCAGGCCGCTGAGGCGGGCCGTGGTGGCCGAGTCGGTGAGGCCGAGACGATAGTCGGGGCACACCACCGTATAGCCGCGCTGAGTGAGCGTCTGGGCAATGGGTACCTGCAGCTCGTCGGCACGGTTGCCAGTGAAGAAACCGCCGCCGAAGACAGAGATAACACAGGCGCGGTCAGCACGCGGCACGGCGGGACGATGCACATCGAGGTAGAGGGTTGAGTCGCGCTGCACAAAGGCATACGTCTCGGGTCGCTGGGCTGCCACCGAGAGAGAGATAGCAAGCAGTACAAGAAAAATCAAGTGTCTGGACATAGGCTAGAAGGCAAAAGTGAGACCTGTGGAGACGGTAATCCAGTCGAAAACGAGGTAGACGCTGGCACCAGGAAGGTCGGACAGCCAGGCAAGTCCCACGCGGAAGTTCCACTTCACCTGCTCGCTGCCGACACGGAACTGGAACTGCGGCTCGATGAGGAAATTGGTGGTGGTATACAGCTTGGAGCGGCTCTCCGAGAGGGTGCCGTCCGGGTCGTAGGATCGGTAGTCGAAATCAGGCATAAAGGCGCCTGCCTTGAGACCGAAGGCGAGGTCGATGTGGCCGTTGGCCAAACCGCGCAGGCCGATGTTTCCCTGGGCGAAGGGAAGCATGAAGTGGCCGTCATATTCATAGCTGCGACCGTCCTTTGTCGACTTGTCGTCATCGTCATCAAAGTCGTCACTGTCATAGCTCGTCCGGTCACGCCAGGCACCGCCAAGGCCGAAGCCGAGGTACCCCTCGACGACGCCGTATTTACCCATCGTGGTGTAGGCGCCGGCGGCAATGTGTCCGTAAGTGTTGTCGAAACCAAAGTTGAGGTGAGCCTGACCGGCCAAGTGGTCGGTGAAACCATAGCTGCCGGTGGCGTTGAGCGTGAGCACATCGGGCAGAATCCAAGCGGAGAGGCCGACCGAAAGGTCAACCTGCGCATCGCCCTTGTGGTTCACCAGCGGAATGCTTACCGCCTGGGGATGATAGATGCTGCATCCAGTGGCCAGCACCGCCACGAAAGAGAGAAAAAGTAGACGTTGTTTCATAATGGCTGTTTTATAATTTATAGATAGAATAACGCAGCCATCAAAAAAATATTGTACACCCCCTACTTGAGGCCAATAACTATCATAATTCTATCCGTATCGGTCTCAATTCGCAGCTTGTTGTCTGCGTCTGTGGCGAGGTCGGATGACAGCAGTTTAAAAAAGACCTGTTATATGGCGAAGAGACCATTGAACTGGCGGTAGTAAACATTGAGGTCGTCGAGGGTGAAGATAAGCCCCCTCACTCCAACCGTCCCCCCCCTATACCTCAAAGACATTCAACAGTGGACGAAAATTCCCAGCCAATCGAAAATAGTCCTAACCTCCGCCATAACAAAGGCGTTCCCGTTCTGCAGCCAGGCTACATATAGGAACATTGCGGCAGCGAGGAACGGATGGCGTTTAATCCAGTTCAGCGTATGGTTCCACCCTACCAGCACCCCCTTGTCGTCCAAGCCCACACCGACCACTGAAAGCATGAACAAACCGAAGAACAAGGCATAGAACCAACGGCAATAGTCGGTGGCGATGAGAAAGACCGGGAGTGTGAAAATCAGCAAAAGGGCGACAGGGAGAAGGTAGCGCAAACGCATCAGGCGTGTAGTGGCTTGTTTCATCGCACGATACCAAGGAGAGAGAAGAAACGCGAAAACCGGACTCAATAGAAGCAGGCTTGGCAAAAAACACATCCAGCGGCTCTGAAGATTGCCAGCGTCCAGCTGGTATTTGACGTTGCCCATGATATCAAGATAAAACACAACATTGAAGATGTGCTTGTCGCGACGAAAAACGCCAAGGACGGTACGGTCGCATATACTGCGATAGAGTGTATCAACATCGACTTTCATCGTGTCAAAGAACATAATTACCAACAGTATAGCAAAGAGTAACAGACAAATTGCACCATATGGCAAAAGGCGCCGCCTATGGATGAAACCTTGCTCCGAAATGCTGTCGTAGGCAAACAAACCAAGCGCCAGGGGGAACAACATGCAGCAATATAAAGGATGCGTCAGGACAGCCATTGAAAGCAACAGCGCCGAAAGGACATAGTACCACCACCTGCGGGTTTTGCAAACGACAAAACATACCATCCACACAAGGGTGAACATGTAGAGCCAGATGTCAATATAGTCAACAGAAAGATACGTCAGGAAAAATTTATGAAAAGCATAAGGCGAAAATGCGACACCCAACGTGGCGGCAAGCCCCAATGCCGTATGCCTACGGAACCCCCAGGCAATAAGAAAAACAAATAGTACGATGCAGATGAAGACGCATCCCAACAGAATCGGAAGAAGCTCCCTATGGCCTATCAGATGGGAGACCTGCGATGTAGGGGGTGGTGATAAAGTACCGTAGAACAGCAAGTTACATACTGTACCCACAAACTTCCTGCCTCCAAATCCGGTGTCATAGCCAACATAGTAGTAGCCCGTGTGGATACCTTCCAATGTCCCCCTAGCCATTTTGACCACATGGACAATGGATGGCACAAAAAAAATAAACAAAAGGATAACCCATTTCACAAAAGACAGTATGGATTTGGTTTTCATCAACGTAAAGTTTTACAGATAATGGTCACTCAAATTAACAGGGGTTCAGCGTTCACTTTAAACCCAGCACCAGGCGAATCTTGTCGACATCCTGCTCGCCTTTGAGCTTGTTGTCGGCGTCGGTGGCGAGGTCGGATGCCAGCAGGTTGAGGAAGGCCTGCTGTATGGCCAGAAGGCCGTTGGACTGGCGGTGGTAGGCGTTGAGGTCATCGAGAGTGGAGATGTCGGTAATGACGAGTGTGGCTTTCTCGAGGCGCTGGTAGGCACGCACGATGTTGCGGAAGGAGTTGGCTCTACCACCGATGCGGTCGGCATTGGACGACATGGTACGGCAGAGCTGTTGCGTCCGAAGGGTGGACTGCAGCATGTTGCGATGCAACTCAAGGCCGGCGATGAAACGATGCCCATGGTCAATCGATGCAAAATTAGGCGTTAGGGAAGCACCCTTGCGCAGGTTGCAGTAACCACTCCAGAGGATGCGGTCGTCGCGACGGTGCGTGGTGATGGAGTCGTCCAAACGTCGTATCTCATTGCGCAGCTCGACAGTCTGCTGATAGAGACGCTGCACCTGTACCGCACGGTCCAGCCGCTCGAGGTACTGCTGCCCCTCGCTGGTGGTGCGGAAGGTGGGTATGGGTATAAGGCTGGCGCGCAACTCACGATAGGACGCCGCCACGTCGCGAAGCGACGAATGCGACACATTGATTATCGAATCGGAACGTAACGAGATACCCTCCAATAGGGGGTAGGCGTCAATATAAAGCTGCTGTGCATCAACAAATTCCTGCAGGTCGCTCACGAAACCGACACTTTCGGCTGTGGTGGTAAACGATGGCAGTGTGTTAAGTGTACGGAGGGTCTCACGGTAAGCAGTAACGATATCACGAAACTTTTTGCCGTAAAGGCGCTGTATATGGTCGCTGTTTTGATGGATGGTGGTGCGCAAGTCGATGGTCTGCATATAGCGCTGCTGCACAGCGATGATACTGCGCAGGCGCGTGGTGTAGTCTTCGTACTCTCGCAAGTCTGCAAATGAAATGGGCACCGAAGTGTTTTTGAATATCCGCGAATAGGAGCGGTATACATCGGTGTTGTCCTTCTCGCAGCGAGCCTTGAGCTGGTTCTTGAAATTCTCGATTTGGCTGGTGAGCGAGTTGGGAGAGAGGAGGTTCTCCAGCAGGTCAAGCTGGAACGTATTTAACTCGTCGAGTTGGGTCAACGTCTGCTGGGTGGTGTTGGCAAGTGAGAGGTCGTACTTATTGTAGACCATGAGATAGGAATAGTATAGATCCTTGAGCTCCTTGAGTTTCAGTTTGTCGGTGATACCGTTACCGTCGCAAGCCGAAAGGATGGCGCGGTGGTGGCGATCGATGTTCTGCTTGAGCGAAACGGCCTGCCCCTGGCGTTCTTCCTGCTGACGACGCTGTTCAGCGATGGCGCGCTGGCGGGCAGCCTCCTTCTCGGCCTCCACCCTTTGCTGCTCCATACGCGAATAGCGCAGACTCATGCGTCCCAGATAGTCTGCCACTGTGCGCAACTGCGGAGCATAGCGGTCAAAGTCGTTCACCACAATATGGGTGTCGAGCCAAAGCAGCGTGTCGTCGCGCCGGTAGTCGTTCTCCAACGATGTCAACAACCGCTGCACCTGGTTTCGCATGTCGATGCAGAGGGTGGCAAGCGTGGCATAATTCTGCGGCTTCGCATCAAGGTAAGCCTGCGTAGCGTTGGTGTCGCGCACAAAGGTGGAATCAAGCTCATAGTTGGGCAGCAGGTCGCCCACTGAAAGTACTATGGGCGACTGGGCATGGAGTCCCATCGGGAGAAATAGCAAGAGAAGTAGCAGGTGCAGTTTCTTCATATCATATTATTTATCTCCGCAGGAGGAGGCGTCGAAGCAGTGGAGGCAGAGGCTTTCGCGCGGCAGACCGATGGCCTGGCAGACATCGTCGATGGTGTTGAATGCCAACGAGTCGACACCGATATGCTGGCGGATGACCTCGACCATGCGCTGGTATTCGGGGGTGGTGTGGTCATGGTACGCCTCGAGGTTGCGGACGGTGCCGCCTTCGAGTTCCTCAATCACACGGCGTGTTATCAGCTCGCGGTCGGTCTTGGATTCGGAGAAGTTGAGGAACGGGCAGCCGTGGACCAGCGGCGGGCAGCTGATGCGGACATGCACCTTGCGGGCGCCGTAGTCGTAAAGCATCTTGACATTGTCGCGCAGCTGGGTGCCGCGGACGATGGAGTCGTCGCAGAAGACCACTTCCTTACCCTGTAGCACAGAGCGCGAGGCAATGAGTTTCATGCGGGCCACCAGGGCGCGGTCGGCCTGGTTGACGGGCATGAACGAGCGGCTCCATGTGGGGGTGTACTTCAGCAAGCCGCGCTTGTAGGGTATCTGGCGCCCGTTACTGTAGCCGAGGGCCATGCCGATGCCCGAGTCGGGGATGGGGCTCACAAAGTCGGCGTGCACATCGTCGCGCTGCCCCATAAGACGACCCAGCTCATAGCGCACCTCCTCGGCATTGATGCCTTCGTATTCTGTGCAGGGATAGCCATAGTAAATCCAAAGGAAGGAGCAAATCTGGAGTTTTTCCTCGGCCGGGCGCATCACCTTGATGCCGCCGTCGACACTGACCTTGACAATCTCGCCAGGCCCGACAAAACGGCAGGTCTCATAACCCAGATTGACATAGGAATGGCTCTCCGAGGCGATGGCATAGTCGTTACCGCGGCGCCCGATAACGATAGGTGTGCGTCCATAGCGGTCGCGCGCCGCGATGACACCGTCGGGCGTGAGTATGAGCATGTTGCAACTGCCCTTGACGCGGTTGTACACGTTCTCGATGCCCGACACGAAGTCCTTGCCCTGCGAAATAAGGAGGGCTATGAGCTCGGTGGGGTTGGTGCGCCCGCGAGAGAGGTCGGTGAACTGCTGATGGCGGCTGAGGCAGTCCTGCTCCAGCTCGTCGATATTGTTGATTTTCGACACCGTGGCAATGGCGAAACGACCGAGGTGCGAATTGACCATGACGGGCTGCGCCTCGGTGTCGGAGATGATGCCGATACCCACATTGCCGCGCATCTCGTCGAGGTCCTTGGCAAACTTGGGGCGAAAATGCGAATTCTCGATATTGTGGATGTTCTGGTGTGCATCATTACCCTCAAATGTTGCCAAACCGGCACGCTTGGTGCCAAGGTGGGAATGATAGTCCGTCCCGTAGAACAGGTCGGTTACGCAGGGATGCTCACTGACAACGCCAAAAAAGCCGCTCATGGTGTTTTAGGATTTAATACAACAATACTATCTATTGATTTCCATCATCTTACACCCATTTTCCAGGTGTATTTCAAATACAAAGGTACACATTTTCTACGGCATGGCAGGCAAAAGTTACTAACCACGCTGTTAATTTCCCTCTCGGAAAAGCAGCTACTCCTTGAAGAAAGACGCTATTTCTCGCTCATCGATGTTGCGCGAGTGGTAGGTGGCAACAACCTCCCTGCCGTCGAGCAGCATCACCAGCGGACGCGCGCCATGTGTGATTGAGATGAATAGCTCATGAGTAATGTCGGAAGGCAGGATATACACGATACGGGAGGGGTCGATACCATGGCGGCTGACAATACCATCCAGTTTCTCGCGGGCTATTTTGCAGTACGGACAGCGTTGGGTAACAAAAGCCACCACGCGGCGGTCGTTTCCCAGGCCGCGCACCTCCAATGGCTGCCCGGGCTGAAGGGCCGTGTCGAGATAAGTCTCATTGTAGGGTAACCGCTGCTTGCCGAAAGCCCAATTATCCGGCACCGACACCACAAAAGGCATCACCAACGCAGCAAGGAGACCAGGGGCCAGCAACCACCACTTGGGCGGCAACAGCGGTTTCGGATGGAGGTGGAAATGCCAGATGACGAGCAAGATAAGTATTGCATTTTTCAACAGCGACTGGATGGGATCCATCTGTACCCACTGGCCGAAACATTGGCAGGAATCGTTGCGTCCCACCAGCGCTGCGTAGCAAAGGAAGAGACTGAAAAAGAGGAGGGTGCCGAGGGTTGCCAAACGCGTAAGGCGGGGATACCAGCCTGCGAGTATCAAGAGCGCCAACACCAACTCGAGCCCGATGCACAGGCGAGCCAGGATGAAACAGACATTCAGCGGCAGGAAACCAAAGGAATAGACATAGACCTCAAATTGGTCGATGCCGGCCATCTTGGAGACCGCCGAAAGGGCAAACACCGCAGCCACAACGATGCGCAGCAGCCACGAGAGCAGCCGTGCCTTAACCGCCATACTCGCGACAATTCACCTTATGTACATCAACGTGCGTCAGGCTGTGTTCGTTGTTGGCATTCGTGGTATGCTCCTCAAAGGCAAACTCAGTAATGTCCTCGCACTTGATGCTGCCATCCACCACCAGGATATTCAATGCGTTGGGATGATCCTGGCCGTCGGCGTACACGCACTTGCACTGATGCTCCTTGCCGCAAGCCGACAACGCGGCGAGCAGAAGCAAGGCGGCAATGGGGAAAAGAAGCTTCTTCATATCGGTTATTTGTTATAGACGGAATCAATGGTGAACTGGAAATCGGTGCAAACCAGCGAGTCGACACGAAGCGAGTCCAGCGGTGTGTGATAGGTGAAAAGTTTAAGGTCTTCGCACTCGCCCGATTCAATCTTGATGACACGCACCTTGGACGTGCCGATGACTGCACAGCGACAGGTCTTCTGCTTCGAGCAGCCCACTGCCAGAACGACGGCGGCCAGGGCCGAGAGGATGATTACTTTGCGTTTCATTTATAATGATTTTAATAATTCTTCAAGAGAGACTTCATCGTGGATAAGCACGTCGCGGGGCTTGCTGCCGTTGCTGGGGCCCACGATACCGGCGGCCTCGAGCTGGTCGATGATGCGGCCGGCACGGTTGTATCCCAACTGGAGCTTGCGCTGCAGGAGCGAGGTGGAACCGAACTGGGACGCCACCACCAGCCGCGCGGCGTCGTTGAAGAACTCGTCCTTGTTCTTGGCGTCGAACTCCTTGTTGGGCTCCTCGTTCTCGTCGAGATATTCCGGCAACTCAAAGCCGTCGGGATAGCCCCGCTGGTCGCCGATGAACTTGACCAGCTTCTCGATTTCGGGCGTGTCGATGAGGGCACACTGCAGGCGTATCATATCCTTGCCGGCCAGCGAGATAAGCATGTCGCCGCGCCCGATAAGCTGCTGCGCGCCGCCGGTGTCGAGGATGGTCTTGCTGTCGATGCCGGAGGTAACACGGAAAGCCACACGGGCGGGGAAGTTGGCCTTGATGGTGCCGGTGATGATGTTGGTGGTGGGGCGCTGGGTGGCGATGATGAGGTGTATGCCCACGGCGCGGGCCAGCTGGGCCAGGCGGGCAATAGGCAGCTCCACTTCCTTGCCGGCGGTCATGATCAGGTCGCCGAACTCGTCGATAACCACCACGATGTAAGGCAGGTAGCGATGCCCGTTCTCGGGATTGAGCATGCGCTTGCAGAACTTCTCGTTGTATTCGGTAATCTTGCGCACCTTGGCAGCCTTGAGCAGGTCGTAGCGGCTGTCCATCTCGATGCAGAGGCTGTTGAGCGTGCGCACCACCTTCTTGACGTCGGTGATGACAGCGTCCTCCTCGTCGGGCATCTTGGCCAGGTAGTGCCGCTCGAGGGCCGAGTAGAGGCTGAATTCCACCTTCTTGGGGTCTACCAGCACCAGCTTGAGCTCCGAGGGGTGCTTCTTGTACAGCAGCGACGCCAGCACGGCGTTGAGGCCGACCGACTTACCCGTGCCCGTGGCACCGGCCATCAGCAGGTGGGGCATCTTGGCCAGGTCGGTTACCAGCGGCTTGTTGTTGATATCCTTGCCGAAAGCGATGGGGAGCTCCATCTTGGCATCCTGGAACTCGGGGCTTTCCAGCATGGTTTTCATGGCCACTATCTGGGGCTTGGCGTTGGGCACCTCGATACCCACGTTGCTCTCGCCCGGGATGGGGGCTATAATGCGTATGCCGAGGGCCGCCAGCGAAAGGGCGATATCGTCCTCCAGGTTCTTGATTTTGCTGATGCGGACACCGGGGGCGGGCTTGATTTTGTAGAGGGTAACGGTGGGGCCGGTGATGGCGGTGATGTCGGTAATCTCGATACCGTAGTCGCGCAGGGTCTGCACGATGCGGTCCTTGTTGGCTACCAGCTCCTCCATCGTAACCTTGGTATTGGCGGCCTCCCAGTCCTCGAGGAACGTGGTGGCGGGCATCTCGAAGTCAGAGAGGTCGAGGTGCGGGTCGTAGGGGTCGTCGAGGCCATAGTGGCGGCGGTAGTCGTCGTCGGCCAAGGTCTCCTCCCCTGCCTCTGCAACGCTGGCAGGCGCTTCAGCCTCTTCGGTCTCTGCGGCCACCTCGTCCTGCCCCACCACGGTGAAGGTAACACCGTCGGCAACAGGGGCGGGTGCCTCAGGCTCCGCTGTGCCTTGGGCCTTGGCGTTGATGCGGGCGAACTCGTCGTTGATGTCGAAAGCCGGCTCGGGGTCCACCGGGAGGTCGACCGGCGCGGTGTTGGCGGGCGTGTGGAACAGCGCCATGGCCTCCTCGTCGAAGTCAGCCCCCTCATCATCGCTGGCAGTACCAGTATTACTAGCAAAACTAGAATTACTAGCTGTACTAGGAATACCGGCCTTAACGGCACTGGCCTCGCCGGAATCCTTCTCCGTGTGGTCGGTCGCCACGTCTTCCAACTGGCGCTCCACGGCTTTGACCGCACTCTTGAAATCCACCTTGGGCATGTGCACCTCGGGAATCTCCATCTTGTGCACCAGCACCAGGAAGAGCACCGCGAGGAAGAGCAGCAGCACCAGCGTCCACCAGCTCATAAGGCTGTGGAGCGGCTCGGCCAACTGGAGACCTATGCCGGCGAAATGCTCGAAACCCGAAGCGCTGCGCACCCAGGCGCCGCCGATGTAACCGAGGGTAACCGAGACCCACAGCATCCAGAACATCGTGCTGCCGAAGGTCTTCCACCAGGGCAACACCTTGACGTCCCACAGGCGCATGCCGTAGACGAAGAAAAGGAGCGCGAAGCCCAGCGAGCCTATGCCGAAGAGGCGGTTGGTGAAGAACTCGGCCAGCGACTGGCCCAGGCTGCCCAGCCAACGGCCACGCGTGCCGCAGTCGGTGGCGTAGTAGCCCACCAGCGCCAGCAGCAGGAAGAGGGCAAACATGACGTATACCGCACCGCGGATGCGGGCGCACTGACGGCTGCGCAGGAATGCGGCGAACGCCCCGGAGCGCCGCTTCTTGGGCTTCGGGGCGGACTTGCCTTTGGTCTTGGATGAGGATTTCTTTTTGGTGCTTGCCACTGTGCTATGTGTTGTAGGTGTGCGTTACTCGCCCTGGAGCAGTTCAATCTCCTCCTGGAGCTGCTCGAAGAGCTCGCGGAGATCTTCGTCGGAGAGGGTCTCGTAGCCGTCGGGCAGCAGGAAGTCGGCCTCCTTCACCTTGCCGCTGACAATTTCGGTGGCGGTGTAGGTGATGGCGCGGCCCTCGCCGGCATCCATCGTGCACTCAAGGGGCATTCCCTTGATGCCGTTGAAGATGGAGTTGTAGGCCGGGCCTATCTCCTTGGCGTACCACATGACCATCGGGTGGTCCACACCCTCCTCGTCATACATGTGGCGAATCATCTTGTAGGCTGTGTGGCCGGCAATCTGCTTGGTCTCGCTGTCGACATACTCAAAGTAGAAGTGGCCGGGTTCGGTGTCGACGATGGTCAGCGAATCAAAGCTCTCGGGCTTGGCCTCGCTCTTGACCACAATCTTGCCGCTGCCCTGATAAGTGAACTCCGAACCATTGGAACGGAGGTAGCCCAGCAGCTGGCTGAGGTCCATGCACTGGGTGGTCTTCAGGTTGTTGACCAGCACGCACTCGGCGCCCATGCCGCCCAGGAAGATGGCACTCTTGGTGAACATGTTGTTGCCGTCGACCTTGATTTCGGCCTTGGCCACCTCTTCGGGAATCTGCATGGCGACAGTGCCGGTGGACTCCACTTTGTACTTGACAATTCCTTTGAAGTTGTTCTGGGCCACGAGGGTGCCGGCGGCAAGGGCCAGCACGGCGGCCAGGGTGATGATTTTCTTCATTCTATCGTTGTTTTTACAAGTTTCTAATTGGGTAATATAACTGCATCGCGCATGTTTTATTGTACCCATAATGAAAAAAAGCGCACTTTTCAATGCAACACACTGATAAACAGCACACTGAACCCATCACCTTTTTTCACACCCGTTTCCCACCCGTTTCTCACCCGTTTCCCCTCCCCTGCCATTGCCCTAGTATGTATTAAGAGGGGCAAAACCTATAGCTTACTAACTACTGTCTATCAGGCAATTAAAAACGGCCCGCGAAGGGCCGTTTTCGAACTTTTGAACGTAAAATTTAGGGGTATTTTATCCTGCCAGGGCGTCGGCGATAAGGAAGATGGAGCCGGTAACCAGCACCAGGTCGCCAGGGGTGGCCGCGGCGCGCGCGGCGGCGACGGCATCCTTGACGCTGACGTAGGCGTCGCCTTCGATACCCATCTCGCGGGCGGCCGCCTGCAGTTCGCCTACGGGCAGCCCACGGGGCACGCTGGGCTGGCTGAAGCGCCAGGTAAGCGAGGCGTGGGGCGTGTGGAGTGAAGTGCGGAGCAGGGCGAGGATTTTCCTATAATCCTTGTCGTTGACACAGCCGTAAATAACGTGCAAGTGATTGTATTTCACACCCGAAAGGCTCTGCATCATAGCCTCGATGCCGTCGGCGTTGTGGGCCGTCTCGCAGATGGTCAGCGGATGCTCGCCGATCTTCTCCCAGCGACCCCGCAGGTGGGTGTTGGTTACCACGCGGGCGAGACCCTTTTGGAGTGAGGAATGAGGAATGAGGAATGAGGAATTCTCTCTTAATACATCCACCGCCTGCAGCACCGTGGCCAGGTTCTTGCGCTGGTAGGCGCCGGTGAGTTCGGTGGTGTAGTCGGTGATGTTGTCGATGCGGTAGTTGTCGTCTGCGAACACAATGGGAGCCTTTCGCTCGGCGGCCACGGCCTCGAATACGGGCCGCGTCTCGGGGTGGCTCTCCCCTATCACCACCGGCACGCCCTCCTTGATGATGCCGGCCTTCTCGGCGGCTATCTTGGGCAGCGTGTCGCCCAGGAACTGGGTGTGGTCGAATCCGATATTGGTGATGATGGATAGCTCGGGCGTAATGACATTGGTGCTGTCCAGCCGGCCTCCCATTCCCACTTCGATGACAGCCACATCCACCTTCTCACGCGCAAAGTAGTCGAAGGCCAAACCGACGGTCATCTCAAAAAAGGATAGAGACAGCGAGGAATGAGGTATGAGGAATGAGGAGTGGAAGCGTACCACCTCCTCCTCGGGTATCATCTCGCCGTTGATGCGTATGCGCTCGCGGAAGTCGACGAGGTGGGGCGAGGTGTAGAGGCCCACCTTGTAGCCCGCCTCCTGCAGTATGGAGGCCATGAAGTGGCTCACCGAGCCCTTGCCGTTGGTGCCGGCCACATGGATGCTCTTGAACCTGCGCTCGGGGTGGCCCAGGGCCTCCATCATGTCGAGCGTGGGTTGTATGTCTGCCTTGTAAGCCGCAGCGCCGATGCGGTGGTACATCGGCAGCTGGGCAAACATATAGTCTAGTGTCTCTTGATAGGTCATCGGGTGGGCATGGTGTAGGTGAGTCCTAGGATGAAGAGCCCCTTGGTGGAGGGGTAGTTGGCCCAGTAGTAATAGCGCTGGAAGGCCAGGTTGTCCATCTTGAGGAAGAAGGAGAGCGCCTTGTTGTGGCGGTACTCCACTTCGGCGTTGATGCCGTAGCGCACAGGCAGTTCCTCTCCGTTGTCTCCCTGCATCTTGCCCAGCAGGCGTCCTTCGAGATGGAAGAGCCACTTGTCCTTGTAGTTCACATCGGCCGCCAGCAGGGCATCCCACTTGGGGCGGTAGAGGACAATCTGTCCGTCGGTGTACTTGTAGTAGTGTCCGCCAGCGCGGAGGGTGAGCATCTCGTCGTTGACGAAGGCGATGTCGGCACCCAGTGTCCAGCGGTTGTTGTCAAAGTAGACGGGTCGATATATGTTTTGGAGGCTGTAGTCGTTGTCAAGCATGAAAGTGAGGTCGTCGTTCAGCCACGAATAGCTCACCTCGGCGTTGGCCTCCAGTTTCTTGCTGATGCTCCAGCGCAGGTGGCCGACAAGATCATAGTGGCGCGTGGCGCGTTGCTCGGCGTTGGGGGCGATGTAGGGGTTCACAATGCGGAGCGAGTTCCAGTTGTTGGCCTCCAGTCCGCCGGTGAAGCCCAGGCTCACGGCCACGGCCTCCTTCATCAGCTTCTTGCTCACCACCACGTCGGGGAAGAATCGGAAGGTGGTGCCCTCATTCTCGGTAAAGGCATCCCATCCCACGGTTACGCCGGTGTGAAACTGCAAGTCGTTGAAGATGAAGTCCACGTAGGGATTGAACTTGACGATGTTGCGCCAGCCCCTGATGGTATCCTCCACGGGTGCCGGCACATAGCCCAGCGGCATCTCGCCCTCGGGGCGGAAGCGGTGGCTGTAGCCGTCCCACTCGGCACGCAGGTAGGCTACACCCTTGTATTGGCGCAGCATGGGGAAGCCGTAGTGGATGTCGCCGCTGAGGTTGAGGTTGAACTCGTTCTGGTGCCACGAGGCCCAGAGGTCGCTCAGACGCAGGTTGACCGCGTAGCCCAGCTTGTTCACGTCGAGCTGCATGTTGCGCAGGCCGATGTTCCAGGTGGCGAGGTTGTACTTGGCGCGGTAGTCGCTGCGGCTGATGTCGTCGCGTGTCTTGCCCATGACGGCCTCCAGCGTGCTGTCGGTAAAGCCGTAGTAGAGGTTGTGGTCGTGCTCGTAGTTGAGGTCGGTGTACAACTGCAGTTTCTCCTTGACGATGTACTTGCCGAAAAGGGTGATGCCGGTAACACCGTTGTTGATGCGCCCGTAGTCGGGGATGCCGCCCCAGGAGGAGAGGTGGTTGAAGCGCACGCCGTAGGTCTTCTGCTGGTCGCGGGTGGAGCTCCAGTAGAGGTCGGCCAGCGGGGTCCAGTAGTTGCCCACGCCCAGACGCAGGTAGTTGTTGTAGAGCTTGGTGGCGGGCTCGCCGATAATGCGGGCGGCCTTGATTCGGGCCGGCTCGTAGAGCGCCTTGAGGCGCCCCGGAGGTGCCACCTCGTAGCGGAACACGTGGTCCATGCGACTGATGGTGTCGGTGATGCGGACTGGGAAGTTGAGTTTATCGGCCTGCATGATGACAGGGCGGTAGGAGCCCTTCACCAGCACGCTCTCGTTGTATACATTCTCTTCCTGTGCCTGTGCGGTGGCGCCTGCCAGCAGCAGGGCTGCCATATATAGGGTTGTTCTCTTCATGACTCTTAACTTTTAACTCTTAACTCATAACTCGATGGTGATTTCCTCCTCGTCGGCAGCGGGCTTGGGCTGCTCGCTGGCCACGATGGCGTCGTATTTCTGCCGCGCCACGCTGACCAGATCTTGTCCGTCGTAGTTGTCGATGATGCTCTGCAGGGTCTGCTTGGCCTGCAGGTTGTTGCCGCGGGCGTAGTAGATGTCTGCCCAGAGGATGAACGAGTAGGCCAGCCAGTAGTCGCTCGAGGCGTCGGCCACTATCTTCTCAATCACCTTCTCGGCCTGGTCGTACTGCTGCTGCAGCATCAGTATCTCCGCCTGGCGGCAGCGCGCCTCGCCGTTGTACTCGCCGTTGGGCGACTTGGCCAGGTGGCCGTAGAGTGCGTAGGCGCTGTCGCGCAGCTGGTTGTCGAAGCTGCTGCGGGCCATGGCCAGGTAGGCTTCTTCCTTCAGCTCAAGGGTGGCCTTAGGTTCAGCCAGCAGGCGGCGGCCGGCCTGCATCACGTTGGCGTGGCTCTTCAGCGCCACGGCGCAGCGCAGGCTGCCCAGCTGTCCCTGCAGCAGGCTGTTGTCGCTCTCGGCATTGGTGGAGAGGCGGCTGTAGAGGTTGGCGGCCTTGCGGTAGTCGCCGAGGTTGTAGGCTATGTTGGCGCCGTTGTAGAGCGAGCGCTCGGTGTACTGGTTCTTGGCGGCATCGGCCACGGCCTCGTAGTGGGGCAGCGCCTTGGCATTCTGCCCCTGGCGGAAGTAGCTGTCGGCCAGCAGGTAGTGCGCCTTCAGTGCGAAGAGCCCCTGCGGGAAGCGGTTGAGGTAGCCCTCTAAGCCGGCGGCGGCGTTGGCGTAGTCGCCTTCCTGGTATCGTCCTTCGACGGCAAGGAAGGTGGTCGAGTCCTGCTCCACCTCCGAGATGGTTACCTTGGTGGTGCGCTTCACGTAGTTGAAGTATTCATCCACGCGGTTCTGCGCGATGTAGATGTTCTTGACGGTGGAGAGGGCGTCGCGCGCCTCGTTGGTGCCAGGGTACTCGGTCAGCAGGCGGTCGAAGGTCTGGAGGGCCTGCTGGTCGCGCGAGGTGTTGTAGTAGATAAGTCCCTGGTTCAGCAGGGCGGTCTTGACGTACACGCTCTGGGGATACTGCTTGATGAAGTTGTTGTAGTAGGTCATGGCCATCTCGTTGTTGTCGCACATCATGTAGGTGTTGGCGATTTCGAGCATGGCCTTCGACTTGAGGGGCGAGTTGTCGAATTTCTCAAATATGTAGTTGAGGTAGGTCAGCTTCTCGCTGTTCTTGCCCTGTGCGCCGAAAGCGAGGGCTTTCTGGTAGGTGGCGTAGTCGGCATCCTTGGCGTTGGCGGCGATGACCTTGTCGTACATGGTAATCGACTCTCCGAAGCGGCTCTGCACATACTGGCAGTCGCCCAGGCGGTTCCACACGTCGTTGCGCATGGCGGTGGACTTCTGTCCCTTGGCGGAGGCCAGGTTGCGGCTCAGCTCTTCGAACACCTCCTGCGCCTCGTCGTAGCGTTTCTTGCGCATGAGGAGGTAGCCGTAGGTGTAGCGTGCGTCGTTGGCGTAGGGCGATGTCTTGTTGTAGGAGGAGAGCAGCAGCTTGTTGAGGTGCCGCTCGGCCTGCTCGAGGTCGCCGTCGCGGTAGCGGGCCTCACCCAGCAGGTAGTTGGCATCGGCCGTGATGCGCGGCACGGCGTTCACCTGCGCCGCCTTGGCGTAGAGTTCCTCGGCCTCGGCCTGCTTGCCGCTGTTGCTCAGCTCGATACCGCGGTTGAGCAAGGCGCGCTGGTAAGCCTGTTCCAGGGTGGCATTACGTTGCGGTATCTGCTCCAGCATGCGGATGGCCTCCTTGTAGTTGTTGGTCGAGCAGTAGAGCTCGGTCAATATCTCCTGCACCTCGGTCTTGTGCTTGGTGCGGGGGTATTGCTTGAGGTAGCTCTCGAACGACTTGATGCTTTCGCCCATGGCGTTCTGGTTCAGCTCGCAGCTGAGTTTGGCGTAGTTGAAGAGGGCGTCCTCCTTGATGCGGTCGCTGAAGCCCATCTTGGAGGCTTGGAGGAACATGCTGCGGGCGTCCATCTTGCGGCCGGCGCGCAGGTAGCAGTCGCCCAGCAGGTACAGCGAGTGCTGCGCCACGCTGTCGTTGCAGACGGTCTTCTTCTCCAGGTAACTGATGGCATCGTTGTAGCGACCCAGCATGTAGTAGCTGTAGCCTATCTGATAGTTGTTGTCCTGCGGCGAGCAGTCCTGTGTCTGCTGGCTTTTGGCTATCTGGTCCACCTCCTGGTACTGTTGCACGGCCTTGAGGTACTCGCCGCGGTTGAAATATATTTCGGCCACCATCTGGCGCACCTCGTTCTTGCGGAAAGCGTCCTTGTCCTGCAGCAGGCTGGGCGCCAGCTCCAGCAGGTCGTCCTCGCGGCCCAGGTAGTAGTAGATGCGGGCGATGTACGAGGGGGCTATCTTGGCAAACTTGCGGTCGTGCTCCAGTTCCTTGAAGTTCTTCAGCGCCAGGTCGTACTGCCCGTTCATGTACTGGATGTGGGCGTAGTAGTAGAGGCTGGAAGAGGCGTATTTCGACTTGCCGCCCACCTGCTGCGCAAAGCAGTCGGAGGCTTTCTGGAGGTCGCCTTTCTGGAAGTGGCAGTAGCCGGTCTTGAACTGGTACTCGCTGCGGTGGTTGTACTCCACCTCCTTGGGGTCGACGGTGCGGTAGTAGGCCAGGGCGCGGTCGTAGTCGGCGCGCGCGTAGTAGAAGTTGCCCAGGTAGAAGCGCGCCATGTTGCAGCGCGCGCTCTGCGGATAGAGCCGCATGAACTCCTCCAGACGGTAGCTGGCGTCATCGTTGTCCAGCTTCTCCGAGCATACGCCGGCATAGTAGCAGGCGTCGGCCGTGGTGAGGTCGGCGCGGTCGGCGTTGCCTTGCGCAATCTGGTCGTAGATCTGCTGCGCGGCGGCATACTTCTGCTTCTGGTACAGGTCGGTGGCGCGGCGGTAGAGGTCGTCCTGCCTCTCGGCGGCGGTCTCCTTCTGCGCCGTGGCCGAACCCATCAGGCAGGCCAGCGCCAGTATCACTGTCAGTTTCCGTTTCATATCGTTGTGCTGTGTTATTGTGTTTCTTTTCTCTATCTTTTGAACGCCGGCCCGCCTTCGTCCTTCGGCGGCTGGCTCTTCTGCCACGGGCCGCGCAGCAGGATGCCGCTGGCCGGCGCAGGGGTTACGCTGTAGTGCAGCTCGCCCTGCGGGTTGATGAGCACGAAGGTGGGATAGCTCGTTACGCCGTAGTGCTCCAGCAGGCGGTAGTTGCCGTCGAAGTGCAGCCACGTCCAGTTGTAGCGTTGGCCGCGCTTGCTGTTTTTCAGCAGGTGGTACATCTTCTGGAACTCGCGGTCGCACACCACGGTAACGAATTTCACATCGGGGTGCTGCGCATAGACCGTGTCGCGGAAGTGCGCCATGGTCTCCAATTCCTTCAGGCTGTGCGGGTCGCCGGCACGTACAAAGCTCAGGTACACCCACTGCCCCCGGAAGCTCTCGAGGTTGACCATGCGGTGCTCCACGTCGGGCAGCTCCATCGACGGCGCCTGTGCGCCACGCTCCTGGCGCGCCATGCTCTCGGAGAGGTTCTGCGCCAGCTGGCGGTGCTCGGCGAACTTGGTCGCCACGCCCAGCTTCTCCACCATCGCCCGCACCGCCTCGCGGTCGTAGGCGCGGTCATAGTAGGACTCTTTCAGCGCCTGCAGGGCCACCAGCTCGCGCACCTGCTCGTTGCGCAGCTGCGGGTCGAGACCCAGCGAGTCGAGGTAGGTCTCCAACTGCCCGTGGTCCACCCACGCCACCAGCCGCTCCTGCGCTATCTTCTTCGTGCCGCGCGACACCGAGTACTCGAACAGCGACAGGAACAGCCGCATGTAGTTCTCGTCGTGGTAGTGGATGGGCTTGTCGAGGATATACTTGGCAATCATCTTCTTGCGCGAAGCGAAACGCATCGCCAGCCGCATCTCGGCCAGCGTGTACTCGCGGTAGCGCTCGAAAAAGGCTCCGCCCTCCGTGGCCGGCACCTTGGCGTTCAGCTCCTCCACCATCTGGTTGAACAGGCGGACGCTGGGCTTGTATTTCGGGTCGAAGTGCTCCCAGTGGGCCGTCATGAAGCTGTCGGCCACATCCTCGAAACGCATAATGCTCACGTTCAGCTCGTTCGGTGGCAGGTTCAGGAACTCCAGCGGCAGCGCCTCGGGCGCCAGGTATATATTGCGCTTCTCGTTCAGGTCCCAGTCGAAAGCCGGCAGGAAGACCTCGTAGGTGCGCCCGGGCTCCACGTAGAACGACTGCGAATAGCACTCCACCTGCACATACACCAGCCGCGGGTAGTTGGCATAGCAGCTCACCGCGAAGGCGCCCAGCGTGTCGGCCTCGCAGCTCGACAGCAGCACCTCCTTCTTCGTCAGCATATCCTCGTACCCGTAGAGCTCCACGCGCTTCTGCGCGCCGTTCTCCAGGGAGCCGCGAATGGTTACATTAGACTGTGCCCCAGCCACAAAGGCCGTCAGCAGTAGCAGGCATAGTGCAATAGTACGGTTCATCTGTTTATTATAATTTAAGTTTTATAACGCGTTCCTATTATATATATTGTGCCGCGCGAAAAAAATTTCCGAATATACTACATACTAAGCGACGGCTTTATGACTGGCTCCGGCAACACTGTCGATGAGTACCTTAGTTACGGTGGCATTGTTCAAGATTACGAGGTCGACTTCAAAGCCGTGTCCCTCATCGGATCTTGAAGCAGCGTCGTACCCCTCCCAGACATCCCCGTGGGAGAGAAGCCACGTAGTGGCGACAGACTGTAGCCGTGGGCGCAAGCCCACGGTAAAGAATCCACGTCATCAAGGAGCCCCGCAGGGGCGACACAGTTCCTCAGTTCCAGGTGGCGCCCCTGCGGGGCTCTGAGGATCTCGACGCCTCGCCCGTGGGCTTGCGCCATCGGCTATCTTCCGACCTCCCCCGACGGGGGCTTCTTGGGTTTCCTCCTCCACATACACCGAGGCCGACACCCGTCCGTCCTTGCCTGCAGCGAAGGCCCACACATGCAGCCCGCCGTCCGCAAAACCCTCGGGCAGAAGCGCCTGCGCATGCCTGCCGCCGCGCTCGCCCTCCAAGTCGAAGCCCGTGCCCAGGGCAGGGCTATATACATAAATATATATACGATCCGCCAGTCCGCTGCCCTCGGCCGACCAGCGAACATGCAGCACGCCGCCCTCCTCCACGGCATACCGCAGCGCCGCCGGCACCGCCAGCGACCCCGCCGAGAACCGCAGCCGGGGATAGTCAATGGCTCTAGAATTTCTAGATTCTCTAGGAAAACACTCCTTGTTGATTTTCAGGAAGGCATTCCCCTCGGTAATCTGCCAGTCGGCGGCCACCTGCCGCAGCCCCACGCGCAGCACCGGCGTGGCCGGCGAAGCAAACTGTATCATCGCCTTGAAACGGCTCCGCTGCTCCAACTGCGCCGCTGATTTCCTGTCCTTTATATGCGGCTGGTAGGCACGCACGAACCAGGCCCCGTGCCGGTGATATCCAACCACGGTGCCCACGCGGCCACTGAAGCCGCCCAGTATGCCCATATCCAACTTCGCCATTTTACTGCTTATTTTCTTTTTGTCGGCGAATTTTGCGAATTATGCGAATTATATTGTTTTACAGCACATTAAATTAAATCGTTTAATTAGCATAATTCGCCGATCTGCTCAACTCTTTTGTCGGCGAATTTTGCGAATTATGCGAATTTTCCTGATTTACTGCGCAGTACATTAATTCGTTTAATTCGCATAATTCGCCGACCTGCTCAACCCTTCTGTCGGCGAATTATGCGAATTTTACGAATTTGTTTGATTTACTGTGTATTGAATTAATTCGCTTAATTCGCAAAATTCGCCGACCAAAAAAGGAAATTCGCCGGCCAAAAAAAAGGAAATTCGCCGACCTAAAAAGATAACGCCGACCCCGGCAGAATATTGCACGTGTCCCCCAAGGGAGTACAAAGAGAGGCAAAACCTATAACTTATCGATGGCAGAATACCAGCCAGTTATGTGGCAAGAAAATTTTTAAAAAAATTCATTTTTTTCTTGCAAATCATTTTTATTTTGTATATTTGCCGCAGAAACAAAATAGATATTTTTGATACAAAAAACTAAATAACAAACATTTATACAATAAAAAAGACATGAATAACGATAAATTCCGCACCGAAAGCGACCTCCTGGGGTCGAAAGAAGTACCCGCCAACGCCCTCTACGGAGTGCAAACCACCCGCGCCATTGAGAACTTCCACATCAGTGGCCAGCTGCTGAGCTCCTATCCTTATTTTATTAAGGGCATGGCCATCACCAAGAAGGCCGCCGCCATGGCCAACGTCGAAGTGGGCATGATCACCGCCCAGCAGGGCGAAGCCATCGTCTGGGCCTGCGACCAGCTGCTCGCTGGACGCCACCACGACGAGTTCCCCATCGACATGATCCAGGGCGGTGCCGGCACCTCGACCAACATGGCCGCCAACGAGGTCATCGCCAACCTCGCACTCGAGCACATGGGCTACCAGCGCGGCCAGTACGAGCACTGCTCGCCCAACGACGTGGTCAACGCCTCGCAGTCCACCAACGACGCCTACCCCTGCGCCATCCACATGGCCCTCTGCCTCGAGCACCTCGACTTCATGCCCCGCCTGGAGAAGATGATCGACGCCCTCGATAAGAAGAGCCGCGAGTTCGCACACGTGGTCAAGATGGGCCGCACCCAGCTGCAGGACGCCGTCCCCATGACCCTCGGCCAGACTTTCGGCGGCTTTGCCGACGCACTGCGCGGCGAGCTGACCAACCTCCGCAACTCGGCCGACGAGTTCCTCATCGTCAACATGGGCGCCACCGCCATCGGCACCGGCATCTGCTCCAAGCCCGGCTACAGCGAAGCCTGCATCAAGGCCCTCCGCAAAATCACCGGCTGGAACATCACCTTGGCCGACAACCTCATCGAGGCCACCTCTGCCACCACCTGCATGATCCAATACAGCAACGCCATGAAGCGCCTGGCCATCAAGGTCAACAAGATGTGCAACGACCTGCGCCTGCTCTCCTCCGGCCCCCGCTGCGGCCTGAACGAAATCAACCTGCCCGAGCGCCAGCCCGGCTCCTCCATCATGCCCGGCAAGGTCAACCCCGTCATCCCCGAGGTGATGAACCAGGTGTGCTACAAGGTGATTGGCAACGACGTCTGCATCACCCTCGCCTCCGACAACGGACAGCTCGAGCTCAACGTCATGGAGCCCGTCATCGCCTACACCCTCTTCGAGAGCATCCACCTGCTCGAGAACGGCCTCGACACCCTCCGCACCCTCTGCATCGACGGCATCAAGGCCAACGAGGACCGCTGCCGCCAGATGGTCGAGCACTCCATCGGCATCGTTACCATGCTCAACCCCATCATCGGATACAAGCAGAGCACCAAGATTGCCAAAGAGGCCGCCGAGACCGGACGCGGCGTCTACGAGCTTGTGCTTGAGAAAGGGCTGCTGACCAAAGACCAGCTCGACGAGATACTCAAACCCGAGAACATGCTCCAACCCGTTGACCTCACCCTCAACAAATAAATGAAGACACATAGTATAAAAATTAAGAAAGGTCTCGATGTGCCGCTGCCGGGAACCCCCGAGCGGCACACGACCGACCTGCGTAGCATGGACCTCTATGCCGTGAAGCCCGCCGATGTGGTGGGCTTTACGCCTAGATTGTCCGTCGCCGAGGGCGACACCGTCTGCGCCGGCCAGCCGCTGGTCGTCGACAAGCGCGACCCACGCCTTTTCCTACCCTCGCCCGTCAGCGGAACGGTCCACGCCATCGTCCGCGGCGAAAAGCGCAAACTGCTGGAAGTCATTGTAGGGACGCAGCGCGCTGCGTCCGAAAAGAACGACAGCCCCCAGCGGACGCAGCACGCTGCGTCCCTACAGGAGAGCCCTGTCTGGTGGATGCTGCGCCAGCGCCCCTTCGGCACCATCGCCGACCCCGACGCCAAGCCCAAAGCCATCGTCGTCTCCCTGCGCGACACCAACCCGCTGGCTCCCGACCTCACCCTCGCCCTCCGTGGACGCGAGCATGAGTTCGAGGCCGGTGTGAAGGCGCTGGAAGCCTATGCCGAAGTGCACTGCGTCAAAGCCCAAGGCCCCCACCCTGCCGGCAACGTCGGCACCCAGATTGCCGCCCTATGCCCCATCAGCAAAGGCGAGTGCGTCTGGACCGTGAACGCCCAGGATGTGGCCAACATCGGCCGCTGGATGCTCACCGGGGAGTACCGCCCCGAGCGCCTTGTGGCTGTCGGCGGCCCTGCCGCCAAGGCTCCCCACTACTACCGCCTCACCGTCGGCGCCTGCCTCAAACGCATCACCGACGTGCAGCTGATGGATACCTGCTATCCTAGTTTAACCTGTTCCGCTAGCGAATCCAGCCCAACTAGAATTATCTCCGGCAGCCCCCTCTCGGGCACCACCGTCGCACCCGACGGGTTCCTCGGCATGTACGACCAGCAGCTCTGCCTCATTCCCGAGGGCGACCAATACGAGTTCATGGGTTGGCTCATGCCCGGCCTGAAGAAGTTCAGCTTCAGCAAGACCTTCCTCAGCGGCCTGACGGAGCCCATCATGTCCCTCAAGCCCGTCCAGGCGCTGACCTCCTTCATGTCCCTCGACTCGCAGAAACCGTCCTACACCTTCAACACCAACCTCCACGGCTCGGTGCGCCCCTTCCTCTTCACCGGCTCGTTCGAGCGCGTCTTCCCCTTCGACATCTACCCCCTGCAGCTTATCAAAGCCTGCATCGTGGGCGATGTGGAGCTCCAGGAACAGCTGGGCATCTATGAGGTGGAACCCGAAGACTTCGCCCTCTGCGAATTCATCGACCCCTCGAAGACCGAGATACAGACCATCATCCGCGAGGCCCTCGAGGTCCTCAGAAAGGAGGCTACTGCATGATGAACATGAAATGGCTCGAACAGTGGTTCGAGAAGATAGAACCCAAAGGCAAATGGAGTTGGCTGGGCAGCACATACGAAGCCTTCCACACCTTCGCCTTCACCCCCAAGGCCGTTACCCGTGCCGGTGCACACATCCGCGATGCCGTCGACATGAAGCGCAGCATCATCATCGTGGTCATCGCCCTGGTGCCCGCCCTGCTCTTCGGCATGTGGAACATCGGCTACCAAACCGCCATGAGCACCGGTACCGATTGGCACTGGATGTATATGTGGTGGTTCGGCTTCCTGCGTATGCTGCCCCTCATCGCGGTGAGCTACATCGTGGGTTTGGCCATCGAGTTCGCCTTTGCCCAGTACCGGCACCACGAGGTCAACGAGGGCTTCCTGGCCACCGGTCTGCTCATCCCCATGATTGTGCCCGTTACCACCCCGCTGTGGCAGCTGGCGCTGGCCGTGGCCTTCGCCGTCATCATCGGCAAGGAGGTCTTCGGCGGCAGCGGCATGAACTTCCTCAACCCCGCCTTGGTGGCACGCGCTTTCCTTTTCTTCGCCTACCCGACCCACATGAGTGGCGACAAGGTGTGGGTGGCCGCCGACCTGTGGGGCAGCGACGCCATCGCCGGTGCCACGCCCATGGGCGAGCTGGCTGCCGGTGCCATGCCTACCGCCTCGGCGCTCGACATGCTCCTCGGCACCATTCCCGGCTCCACCTGCGAGACCTCCGTCATCGCCATCGCCCTCGGCGGACTGCTGCTGCTCTTCACCGGCATCGCCTCGTGGCGTATCATGCTGAGTGTATTCCTCGGCGGCGGCGCTATGGGTCTGCTCTTCAACGCTATCGGTGGCACCACCTACCTCGACCTGCCTTTCTACTACCACTTCCTGCTGGGCGGCTTCGCCTTTGGCGCCGTCTTCATGGCCACCGACCCCGTTACCGCCGCGCAGACCAACGCCGGCAAGTGGATCTACGGCCTGCTCATCGGCGCCTTCGCCGTGCTGCTCCGTGTGGCCAACCCCGCCTACCCCGAGGGCATGATGCTCAGCATACTGCTCATGAACTGCCTGGCTCCGCTGATTGACCACTGTGTGGTGGCCAGGAATATCAAAGCTAGACAATCTAGATTATCTAGAACTTCTAGAAAGGAGGCCCAGCAATGAAAAAAACCTTTTCCAACACCTACATCTTCATCTACTCCGCCGCGCTGGTGGTGGTGGCGGCATTGATTCTGACCATTGTCTCCGTCAGCCTCAAGCCGCTACAGCAAAAGAACCAGGCCGCCGAGACCAAACAGATGATACTGAAGACCATCGGCGTGGATGCCACGCGCGACAATGCCGACGCTCTCTATGCCCAGCACATCACCGAGCAGGATGGCTACTACGCCTACTCCGGCGGCATAGTCCTTCCGCTGCGCGGCACCGGCCTGTGGGGCCCCATCTGGGGGTACCTTGCCCTGGACGGCAGCAGCACCGTGGTGGGCGCCATCTTCGACCACAAAGGCGAGACCCCCGGCCTCGGCGGCGAAATATCCTCCGAGAAGTTCGCCCAGCAGTTCATCGGCAAGAAGATGGACACCCAACCCATCGCCCTGCGCAAGAACGCCGACCGCAACAACGCCTACGAGGTCGACGCCATCAGCGGCGGCACCATGACCTCCAACGGTGTGACGGATATGCTCGCCAAAGCCTTTGATGACTATAGTAATCTGAATACTCGGAATATTCAGAATACTCCGAACACTCCAACAGAAAGAAAGGAGACCCAGCAATGAAAAACTTCGACCTTATAAAACTACCCTTCAACAAGCAAAACCCCATCACCGTGCAGGTGCTGGGCATCTGCTCCTGCCTGGCAGTTACGGCCCAGTTGAAGCCCGCCGTGGTGATGTCCCTCTCGGTCATCGTCGTGGTGGTGCTGGCCAACCTCATTGTCTCCCTCCTGCGCAACACCATCCCGCCCCGCATCCGTATCATCGTGCAGCTGGTCGTCGTCTCCACCCTCGTGGTACTGGTGGACCAGACGCTGAAAGCCTTCGTCTACGACGTGAGCAAACAGCTCTCGGTCTTCGTGGGCCTCATCATCACCAACTGCATCGTCATGGGTCGCCTCGAAGCCTTCGCCATGGTGCAGAAGCCGTGGCCCTCGTTCCTCGACGGCATCGGCAACGGCCTGGGCTACAGCGTCATCCTCGTCGCCTTGGGTTTCACCCGCGAACTCTTCGGCAGCGGCACCCTCTGGGGCTACCCCGTCATGGAGAAGCTCGGCCTCTACAACATCGGCTACGAGAACAACGGCCTGATGATTATGCCCCCGATGGCGCTCATCCTCACCGGCCTCATCATCTGGTGGCAACGCAGCAAGAACAAAGACCTTTGCGAGCAATGAAACAGTCCAAAAACATACTCTGCCTTCGGCGATCCTTCTATGATCCTTCGGTGATTCTTCGACGGAGCGTGATGGTTTTGTAATTCGATAAAAAACAAATAATCATGTCAGAATTAAATGTAGATTATATCTTTGCGCTAAAAAAGGATGACAATGGAATGTTATTTACTGAGGAAGTTAAAATAACACACCCTGAAGATGTTTTGAAAAAACTCAACGAATTTAAAAGGGGCGATTATTATGACATCTTTGACGTGGTTAGCTATGTGGATAGTTTGAAATACAACAAATGGCAAACATATAGCTATTGTTGGCCACATGAGTACAATCAATCGTTTATTCGACACGCAACAATTCGGCCATATATCGATTTGAACAATCGACCCGTTATGATTGAGTCAGAAATCTCCAAGTGGAAAGAAGATTATGACAAGGAAATGTCATGTATAAAAAACCGCATCGAAATAGAGTACGCATCGAAACGCGACCCTGAAAGATGGAGGGAAAGCATTGAATATAGAGATAGGCTTGAGCGTGAGATGAGAGAAAAGATTGCACAAGAACAAAAAGAGCGCAGATGCGAAATAAAGAATAAATACGTATGTGAGATTCGCAGATATGTATACGGAATGTGTTACGAACAAACGCTTTCTTCTGTGAAACCCACATCGCTGATGTACTCGAATGAAAATATTGGATGGTACAGGCCAGAATATCCCATCGCTGGCAATGTTCTGATTTCGGTGCGCACAAACTTTTGCTATGGCCGATCTGCGTATTTTCATGTAAACTTAAACTACAAGGGAATTAACATTCTCCCATACACAACGATTATCGATTACTACTGGTCTAATATGATGGATAATGTCCGTTATACGATGGACTATGAACCGAGACGATACAATTGGGGAAATGCATTATCATTTGTAGAGGAAGTTTCAAACTTAATCACTACCAATAGTGAAAAATTCGAAAAGGAATGGATAATAGAGAAAGTAGAGAAAATGATGGAGGGACTAAAATCCATAAATGATGATATTTCGAAATACTATGAAAAGCAAAAGGAGGCAAAAGAGAAAGCAGACGAGGAAGAAAGGAAAGCTAAAGAAGAGAACAGGGAGGTTCGGAAAATAACCAAATATAGATTTATAGATGATTTAACGATTAAGCGACACAAAACATATGAACATGAAACCTTGCTAATTATCCAGGTAGATAAACTGTCTGCAGCTCTTGCTTTGCTGGAAGACTTAACGGCAATACAGAACATATATTCGCCAATACTCAATCACATAGAAACCATTGTGCAGTATAACGAGAAATTGGTCCCTGCAATAGCATTATGTCAGAACGATTTACAAGAGAGGATCAAAGTCCTAAATGAGAAACTGGATAATTTGCAATCTCAAAGCGAAAATGTTCAGAATGAAATGCAAGCGATAAAAATCGAAATAGACCACAGACTGGAAGAAACAAACAATCAATACCAACAATGGTCGACTCAAAATATTAACAAGCAGAATGTGCTATCAAAAGAATGTGAGAAAGACGAAAGATATATGAAACTACAAACTGTACTTGGTGATTTGAACGTAAAAATAAACAAAGCAATGAATGAAAAGAAAGACAGGGAATCTTTTGACAGGCATTTATCTGAAAGAAAAGATTACATTGAGAACAAACTAAAAGAAAGAACCAATAAATAACGTTGTAATGAGCATTTACAACCCCAATCAATTAAAAAAAGGTCAAAAAGACTCTCGACAAGGATAAATGATTTTGAAAACGGGTAAAATATAACATATTCAAGATTATGGACTACGTAAATATCTTCATCAAGTCGATATTCGTCGACAACATGATCTTCGCCTTCTTCCTCGGCATGTGCTCGTACCTGGCCGTGTCGAAGACGGTGAAGACCTCGGCCGGCCTGGGCATCGCCGTTCTGTTCGTGCTCATCATCACCGTGCCCATCAACTACCTGCTCAACAAGTATTTCCTCGCTGACGGCGCGCTGGCATGGCTCTCGCCCTCGCTGGCCAATGTGGACTTGAGCTTCCTTTCGCTCATCATGTTCATCGCCGTCATCGCGGCCATCGTGCAGATGGTGGAGATGATAGTGGAGAAGTTCAGCCCCGCGCTCTACAACTCGCTGGGCATCTTCCTGCCGCTCATCGCCGTGAACTGCGCCGTCATGTCGGGCTCACTCTTCATGCAGGAGCGTGGCTACCAGAACATCGGCGAGGCCACCGTCTTCGCCCTCGGCAGCGGTGTGGGCTGGTTCATCGCCATCGTCGCCATCGCGGCCATCCGCGAGAAGCTGCGCTACAGCCACATCCCCCCTGCCCTGCGCGGAGTGGGCATCACCTTCATCATCACTGGCCTGATGGGCCTGGCGTTCATGAGTTTTATGGGATTCAAACTCTAACAATATGCTCTGTAAATCAAACCTCCTGGCTCCTGCGGAGCCGAAATCTTGTAAATCTTGTAAATTATTGCCTGCACAAGCACCGCGTAGCGGGAAATTTACTAGATGTACAAGATTTCGCGAGCGAAGCGAGCAGGAGAATTAATGATCGACAGAGCCAACAAGATAGACTGAACTATGACAACAACATTAATTACAGCCATTGCAATCATCCTCGTCGTCATCCTGCTCCTGGTGGCAGCGCTGCTCATCCTGCGTGCCAAACTGGTACCCCAGGGCAACGTGAAAATCACCGTCAACGACGACAAGCAGTACGACGTGCCCACCGGCGGCACTCTCATCTCCACCCTCGGCGAGGCGGGCATCCACCTGCCCTCGGCCTGCGGCGGCAAGGGCAGCTGCGGCCAGTGCAAGTGCCGCGTCGTCAAAGGCGGCGGCGAGATACTGCCCACCGAGAAAGGCTTCTTCAACCGCAAGCAGCAGCAGGAAGGCTGGCGCCTCGGATGCCAGGTCAAGGTCAAGGAAGACCTCGGCCTCAAGCTGCCCGAGAGCATCCTCAGCATCAAGGAATACGAATGCACCGTGGTGAGCAACAGCAACGTGGCCACCTTCATCAAGGAATTCAAGGTGCAGCTGCCCGCCGGCGAGCACATGGATTTCGTGCCCGGCTCCTATGCCCAAATCAAGATTCCTGCGTTCCATATCAATTACAGCGACTTTGACAAAAGCCTCATCGGCGACGAGTACCTGCCCGCGTGGGAGAAGATGAAGATGTTCGACCTGCAGTGCGTCAACACCGAGCCCACCGTGCGCGCCTACTCCATGGCCAACTACCCCGCCGAGGGCGACGTCTTCATGCTCACCGTCCGCATCGCCACACCTCCGCTCACGGCCGACCGCAGCGGCTTCCAGAACGTCAACCCCGGCATCGCCTCCAGCTATATCTTCTCGCTGAAACCCGGCGACAAGGTCATCATGAGCGGCCCCTACGGCGAGTTCGCCGTCCGCGGCACCGAGGAGGGCTCCTGGAGCGACGACCCGCAGGGCAACGAGATGATATGGGTCGGTGGCGGCGCCGGCATGGCTCCCCTCCGTGCACAAATCATGCACCTCACCCGCACCCTGGGCTGCTACAACCGCCCCATGCACTACTTCTACGGCGCCCGCGCCCTCAACGAGGTCTTCTACCTCGACGACTTCCACCAGCTGGAGCGCGACCACCCCAACTTCCACTTCCACCTCGCCCTCGACCGGCCCGACCCCGCAGCCGACGCCGCCGGCGTGAAGTACACCCCCGGTTTCGTCCACAACGTCATGCTCGAGACCTACCTCAAGGACCACCCTGCGCCCGAAGACATCGAGTACTACATGTGCGGCCCCGGCCCCATGTCGAAAGCCGTCGTCGCCATGCTCGACAGCCTCGGCGTGCAGCCCGAAAGCATCGCCTACGACGACTTCGGCGGCTGACGTAACGCAATCATTAATACAATAATACAATGACGAGACGCTCGATCTTCACCTACCTGCTGCTTCTGCTGGCCACCCTTGCCTCGGCACAGGAGAACCGCCGACTATGGGCCGACGGGCCGCTGACGTGGGCTGACTTCAAGTCCGTGGTGTCGCCCGACGGCAACAGCAGCATGCTCCACTACCAACTCGGCTACGAGCCCGCCGAATTCCGCGACGAGAACGGCATCAAGGGCCAGTACTGCCGTGCCGTGGCCTGGATGGATACCGACAAGTCGTGGGTCGACGCCAACAGCCGCACCGCCCTCAACCTGCGCTACAACCAAGTGATATTCGACCTCCTCGAGGTGGAACGCCGCCAAATGGCGCAAGCCCTCGCCGCCTGCTCCGACGCCGCCTGCCTCAACGCAGCTCTCGCCACAGCCAACGCCAACCTCGAGAACTCCATCCGCTCGCTCCGCGCCGCGACCGCCGACGGCACGGACTCCAACGCAATCATCGCCTGGGAACAGTCCGCCCGCCAGCGGCTCGCTTCCCTGTCCGAAGCCCCTGAAGTGTGCCACCGGCTCTTGCCGTTCTCCACTGCCATCACCCTCGGCGCGGCCTACCACATGCCGGGTGGCGACGTGGCCGACCTTTTCTCTGCCGGTGGGGGCATGCACTTCGGTGCCGAGGTGGGCTGGAATCGCCATGTCGTTACTATGGATGTCATCCTCGCAGGCTCCAAGCTCCGTGAGTTCATGAATTTCAGCGATGACAACGGAATGCACCATTTCAACCCCGGCTACAACTCCACGGTGGGTGCCGGCGTGTTCAGCTACGGCTACCGCATTGTGGAGACCGCCCGATTCAGCCTGACCCCAATGGCCGGATGGAGCTGGGGAGACCGCATCTTTTCCGACGGCGACTCCCGGGGAGGGATTTCCACCAACGGTGTCGCCCTCGGCCTGGCCTACCGCCACCATTTCTGGCAGCGCTACCGCCTGCCGGGCTCCGCCTGGGCGCTCCTCGGTTCCACCAGCGCCGAAATCTCGCGATGGAGTGTCGATGCGCGCATCTTCCTCATCCACAACAGTTACCCATTCGAAAACGCCAAGGTCTCCGGCTGGGCCATGCAATTCAGCCTCGGCATCACCCTCGGCGGCCGTGCCACGCGCATGGAAACCCGCTAGCCCCTACGACAATCCTCCCCTGCCCGAGGCTCCGCGAATCATGATTCGCGGAGCCTCGGCTTTTTTGTCCCCCGTCCTTCCCCCGACAGCTCCCCTAGAGAGTAAGAAGAGGGGCAAAACCTATAACTTTCTACACGCTGAATATCAATATTGTACAAACGGACATTTCAGGCCTGTCCTCCAGCTTTTTTTTCAAAAAAAATCTCAGTTTTATTCGGTATTGGCATGTAGCCTCCCCACCATCCCAAAACATATTCCCCGACAGCAACTATGCTGTCGGGGAATATGTCTTCTACCATGTGAGATATCAACCTTCTACAAGCACCTCCACACGGCGGTTGCGGGCGCGGCCCTCGTCGGTGGCGTTGGTGGCCACGGGTTGCTCCTCGCCGCGGCTGGAGGTGGCGATGCTGGTGGCCGGGGCGCCGAGTTCGACCATGCGACGGCGGACGGCCTCGGCACGCTCCTGGCCGAGCTGCAGGTTGGATTCGGCACTGCCGATGTCGTCGGTGTGGCCGACGAGAAGCACCTTGACGGAGGGATCCTCGCGCATGGCGGTGCAGATGGCGCGGAGCGCGAGGTCGTCCTCGGTGCTCATTTTCGGCTCGCTGACGCCGAAGTCGAAGGCGATGGTCATGCCCTCGATCCTGCGTATCGCCTCGGCGCGTGCGGTGGCTTTCTGTGCCTGCGCCTGCTCGGCAGCTCTACGGGCGGCATCGCGCTCGGCGGCGGCACGTGCGGCTGCCTGCTGGCGTTCCTGCTGATCCTGCACCTCCTGCTGCTCGCGGCGGGCGGACTCGGCAGGCTGGGGTTCCTCGCGCTGCACCAGCACGGGTTCCTCCTTTGCGGGCTGGGCGGCAGCGCAGCTCCAGCCGAAGTCCAGCCCCACCTTCACACCCACGCCCACCAGGCGCAGGACATCGATCTGGCTCGAGCCGAAGGTGCCGTTGTAGTCCATCTGCGAGGCATCGCCGCTGCCGATGTTGACCAAGGGTTCGGTGCTCTCGCCAGCAAGGTTACTGAGACCATAGGTTCCATAAAGGCCGAGATATAGGCCCCAGGCATGGCCCAGGGCGCGGCGCACGCCGAGGTCGGCCAGCAGGCTCACGCCCACCGGCAGGCGGTCGATGTCGCTCTCGAAGTCGGCGTCGTAGGTGCTGAAGCCGTGCTGCGGCAGGTCCTGCACGCGGTGGCCGATGGCGTGGAAGTGCCCCGTGGTGGTATAGGTGCCCTCGTCGGCGCGGTAGGTGCCGCCGACGTTGAAGTCAGCCTGTGCGCCCACGCCCACCATCAGCGCCCACGCACTGCCCATCGGCACACGCCAGAAGAGCTCCACCGGCACACTCACAAAGCCCAGCCGCTGGTGCTCGCGCCAGTGGTCGAAGGTGGTGTTGAGGTCGTAACGCACGCCGGGGTTCGAGCTGTGGGTGAGGTCAGCGGTCGACTCGGTGAAGTTGTAGAGGGTCGACGAGGCGGCGCTGGCATAGCGCACCCCGAAGCCCAAGCCGAAGTGGGGGCCAAAGAAGTGGGCGTAGTGGACGCCGGCGCCAAGGCCCAGCCCCAGCGTGTGGTCGCCCTGCGCGGGGCTGCAGGCCATTCCCTGCAGGCCACCGCCGATGTTGATTCCTATATAGTTGCTGTGGCCGGCCTCCTGCGCCTGGGCTCCACAAGCCAGCGCGGCTGCCGCCATAAATATCACTAGACGTTTCATATTCTCTGTTTTTTTACTTTTGATTTTAGTTTCTAATCACACGCACCGCCATGCCGTCCACGCTCACGATGTAGCTTCCGCGCGGATAGGCGGAGAGGTCCATCCGGAGGCTGTCCCCCTCAAAGGAGCGGCGTTCCAGTTCGATGCCGGTGGTGGTCAGCACACGCACCTCGTGGCTCGCGCGGCGCGAGCCGTCGAGCGTCAGCGTAACCACGCTTGCCGTAGGGTTGGGATAGGCGGTCAGCGTGATGTTGCCGTCGGTGATAAGGGTGCCCATGTCGCTCTGCGGGCAGGTGTAGGTCTCCACGCCGTTCATCTTGGCGCTGACGAAGTACTCGCCCGTCAGGCCACCCTCCTGGTGGTAGTAGTAGTCGTTGGCACCCGGGATGAGGGTCCACTCCGTCTCACCCGCCTCGCGGTGGTACCACTGCACGTCGGTCAGGCACTGGCAGGTGTCCACCAGGGCGATGACGTCGTTGAACAAGGGCTGCACGTAGGTCTCCGGCAGGTTGACGTGAATCACCACGGGGATGGCGGCACTGGTGAGCTCGGGCCAACTGCTGTGGCGGAACTGCAGCGTGGCGCTGTAGTCGCCCGTGACCAAGCCGGCGGGCACCTCGATGTCGATGCTGCCCGGGGTGGTGATGGGCGTCCAGTCGGCAGCGGGGAAGGCCGCATGGGCAAACGCGAGGCGATACTCGTTGGGCTGGCCGCTGCTGAGGCGGTAGCGCACCGCACCGGGGCCGGCGCAGTAGCCGTAAGCTTCCACCTCGATACCGTTCTCGCCGAAGGCGGCATCAGTGGAGTAGCTCTCAAGGATGGTCAGCGCGAGCGTTACCGTGCTGTCGCAGCCCTCGGCGTTGGTGAGGGTGTGGGTGGCGGTGGTGGTGGCGCGGTAGGTGTGTCCGTACCATGTAAAAGCGTCAAAGGCCACGGCGGCGGTGTCGCCCACGCTGCTGTGACGCACGGTGAGGTTCAGCGTTACGGTACTGTCGCAGCCGGCGACGTTGGTGAGAACCACCTGGTCGGTGGTGTTGGAGACGGTGTAGGTGGTACCCTGCCACGTGTATTCGTCACACACGTCAGCGGTCTCCGTACCCGTGTTGCTGTAGTTGACGGTGAGGGCAAGCGTTACCGTGCTGTCGCAGCCGGCGGCGTTGGTATATACATGCTGCGGGGCGGCGGAGGCGGTATAATCCACACCATGCCACGTGAAGGCGTCGCATACCACGGCGGCGGTGTCGCCAGTGTTGCTATAATTGATAGTGAGGGCGAGCGTAACCGTGCTGTCGCAGCCGGCGGCATTGGTGTATACATGCTGCGGGGCGGCAGCGGCGGTATAATCCACACCATGCCAGGTGAAGGCGTCGCAGGCCACGGCGGCGGTGTCGCCAGTGTTGCTGTAGTTGACGGTGAGGGTGAGCGTTACCGTGCTGTCGCAGCCGGCGGCGTTGGTATTGACATGCTGCGGGGCAGCGGAGGCGGTGTAGGTGATGCCATGCCAGGTGAAGGCGTCGCAAGCCACGGCGGCGGTGTCGCCGGTGTTGCTGTAGTTGACGGTGAGGGCGAGCGTTACCGTGCTGTCGCAGCCGGCGGCATTGGTATATACATGCTGCGGGGCGGCAGAGGCGGTGTAGGTGATGCCCTGCCAGGTGAACGCATCGCAAGCCACGGCGGCGGTGTCGCCAGTGTTGCTGTAGTTGACGGTGAGGGCAAGCGTAACCGTGCTATCGCAGCCGGCAGCGTTGGTGTAGAGGTGCTGCGGGGCGGCAGAGGCGGTGTAGGTGGTGCCATGCCAGGTGAAGGCGTCGCAGGCCACGGCGGCGGTGTCGCCAGTGTTGCTGTAGTTGACAGTGAGGGCGAGCGTTACCGTGCTGTCGCAGCCGGCGGCGTTGGTATAGACATGCTGCGGGGCGGCGGAGGCGGTGTAGGTGGTGCCATGCCAGGTGAAGGCGTCGCAAGCCACGGCGGCGGTGTCGCCAGTGTTGCTGTAGTTGACGGTGAGGGCAAGCGTTACCGTGCTGTCGCAGCCGGCAGCGTTGGTATAGACATGCTGCGGGGCGGCGGAGGCGGTGTAGGTGGTGCCATGCCAGGTGAAGGCGTCGCAAGCCACGGCGGCGGTGTCGCCCGTGTTGCTGTAGTTGACGGTGAGGGTGAGCGTTACCGTGCTGTCGCAGCCGGCGGCGTTGGTATAGACATGCTGCGGGGCGGCAGAGGCGGTATAATCCACGCCATGCCACGTGAAGGCGTCGCAGGCCACAGCGGCGGTGTCGCCGGTGTTGCTGTAGTTGACGGTGAGGGCAAGCGTTACCGTGCTGTCGCAGCCGGCGGCGTTGGTATATACATGCTGCGGGGCGGCGGAGGCGGTGTAGGTGGTGCCATGCCAGGTGAACGCATCGCAAGCCACGGCGGCGGTGTCGCCGGTGTTGCTATAATTGACGGTGAGGGCGAGCGTTACAGTGCTGTCGCAGCCGGCGGCATTGGTATAGACATGCTGCGGGGCAGCAGAGGCGGTGTAGGTGGTGCCATGCCATGTGAAGGCATCGCAAGCCACGGCGGCGGTGTCGCCGGTGTTGCTGTAGTTGACGGTGAGGGCGAGCGTTACAGTGCTGTCGCAGCCGGCGGCGTTGGTATAGACATGCTGCGGGGCGGCAGAGGCGGTGTAGGTGGTGCCATGCCAGGTGAAGGCGTCGCAGGCCACGGCGGCGGTGTCGCCGGTGTTGCTGTAGTTGACGGTGAGGGCAAGCGTTACCGTGCTGTCGCAGCCAGCGGCGTTGGTGTAGAGGTGCTGCGGGGCGGCGGAGGCGGTGTAATCCACGCCATGCCAGGTGAAGGCGTCGCATACCACGGCGGCGGTGTCGCCGGTGTTGCTGTAGTTGATAGTGAGATCCAGCGTGGTGATGGTTACATGGAAGGGGTCGACCACCACGGTGTCGGTATAGGTGCCTGTGGCGGTGCGCTCGATGCCAGCGAAGAGGTAGGTGCCGTCGCACTGCTGGTGTGAGCCGTATACACGCAGGGTGTCGACGCTCTCGTCGAGGTCATAGTGGGTGTAGGTGGTAACGAGGCTGTCGGGGCAGGGGCTATTATGGCTGCCCTGCCGCAGCACGGAAACCTGTGTGGTGTCGTCGTAGTCGTAGCCCTTGGCGGTGGAGACGACGGTGTCATATATATATGTTTTCGCGCGCGGAACAACTGTCAGTTGCAACTGACTGCCACTCATCAGGCAGCCGCGGGGGTTGAAGACACTGTGGTCGAGGTGGTGTGTGCCGGGGGTGGTGATGGTGTCGCCATCCCAGATGTAGGGCAAGCTGGTCTCGCAGATTACTTCTGTATGTAGACTGTTAGCCATAGTCCCTTCCACCTCCAGGTGCAGCACGGTGATGCTGTCGCGGAACGGCATGCGGACGGTGTCGTAGTAGGTGTCCGACCTAACAAGATAACGCACACCGAAGCGGTAGATAGTACCCGCACAAATGGTGTCGTAGAGGATGGTGCGGACGGTGTCGGTCGTTTCGTCGAGGTCGTGCCATGTGATGGTGGTAACCAGGCTGTCGGGGCAGGGACCATAGTAATTGACCGGCTGCACGGAAACCTCGGTGGTGTCGCTGTAGTCGTAGCCCTTGGCGGTGGAGCGGACGGTGTCGTAGATATAGGTGCGCGGCCACTGGAACACCGTCATCTCATACTTCTTTCCTCTGAGCCAGCAGCCCCTGGACGTGAGCACACGCTCGTCGTGCGTGTAGTCGCCCGGCGCATCGATGTATTGCTCGTGCCAGGTGAAGGGCAGGGAAGTCTCGCAGTACACTTCGGGAAGAAGCCCCCCCCCCATATTCCAGTTACCCTGTGACACGAGGTGGAGGATGGTAACGCTGTCGTAGAGCGGCCGGTGGACGGTGTCGTAGAAGGTGCCACCACTTATTATGGCTTTATTGGCCCAGTGGTAGGTCGTGCCGACGCACATGGTGTCGTAGATGTGCACCACCACGGTGCAGCCATACTCCTGCAGGCAGGCGGCGGGGATACCTCTCACAGCGCTGTAGGCCGCCATACTCCCGCAGGGGACCAGTATCTTTGAATCCCATCTACTGCCACTCCCGAACATACTAGCCCAGGTGCTGAGGCGAGAAGCGTCGGAACCAAGGAAGACGAGAGTGTCGTTTTGTCCAAGAGTCATCGTTTTAAAAAAACAGTTTTCGTTGAAAAAGTTCACCGATGCAGGGATGACGAGCTTCTTCACAGCAGAGCACCTGTCAAATGCTTCATAACCGATGGTGTCGATGGTGGGGGGCAGTGAGATGTATCCGTCGAGACTATAACATTGTTTGAAGGCATAATTGCCTACCTGGACGACGGCGTAGGCCGTGCCGCCATGACGCACGGTGTCGGGGATATCCAGGTTGCCCGAGGGCTCGGTGTAGCCGCTGTAAGAGAGGTAGAGAGTGTTGGGAGGCACCACGGCCACCCTGTCCGTGCCGATGATGCGGTACCAGAGGCGGTTGCCGAGGGTGTCGACAGAGAAGCTATAGTGGGCCTCGCTGACTACGAGGATGTTGATGCTGTCGTAGCCGGGGAGGTGGATGGTGTCGCGATACTCGCCGGGCGAGGTGATCGAACGGCCGGCGAAGGTGACGGGGCCCATCGCGTAGAAGAGCGTGTCGTAGAGGTAGACATTCACCGGGCAGCCGCGCTCCTGGAAGACGGTGTTGGAGGGGTCCCAGTCTTCGTTGACGGGGGCGGCATCGAGCGCGGCGCGGTAGGCGGCGGAGGTGCCGCAGGGGGTGATGATGCTGTCGATCTGGGTGTTCTTGAACACACCCGCGGCGAAGGAGGGCACCGTGGTGCCGCGGAACTCCACCGAATGGATGGGACGACCATTGGGACGGGAAAATGCGGACGCCCCCACCGACTGCAGCGAGGTGCCCAGCGAGATGCGCCCGGAGATTGCGTTGGGGACAGTGGTAATTTCGGCAAAAGCTTGCTCACCAATACTCGTGCAGCTGTCGCCCACCCAGAGATACGGGCATAATGCAATGCGATAAAAACCTTTATCACCAATCGTGCGCACGTTGGGCAGCACTAGCGGCTGCGATATAACCTTGGGGTAGAAGGCTTCGCGACCGATGACCTCGGCCCAGATGGTGTCGCTGGCCAGCTTGAGGCGGGAATTGAACGCAGTCGTGTAAAAGGCATATGCCTCGATGATGCGGAGCGAGCGCGGGAGGGAGACGCGGAGTTCCTGGGAGGTTCTACGGATATGAAAGGCTTCCGTTCCCACCTCGGAGATACCCTCGGAGAGGGTCAGCGCGGAGATTGCGTCGCAGCAGTAAAAGGCTTTGCTTGCGATGCGGAAGACGGAGTAGGTGTGGCCGTCGTGGGTGACGGTGGCGGGGATGGCGAGGGAGTCGGTGGGGGGGGTGTAGTAGGCCCAGCCGCTACCGTTGGGCGCCACCACCTCGACGCTGTCGGTGCCGGTGATGCGGTAGTAGAGGCGCTGGCCGGTGGGTGCGTCGGCGTAGAAGTGCCACTGGACAGCTTGGAGGTGCACCCTGGTGATGAGGTTATGGGTGTAGTAGAGCGAAGAGTCTCTGACGGACCAGGTGCCGTCGTAGGGGCGGTTGTTGATCCAGCGGACCTCGCCCGGGTGGATGGTGTCGTAGCGGTCGACTTCGGTGGGGGTGGAGGTGCCCCATTCGTGGAGGGTGGCGCTGATGAAGGCGCCCCCGAAGGCGCTCTCGTAGGCGGCAGTCTGGCCGGCAGGGACGTAGATGTGCAGCACATCATCGGCCGTATACTCATCCGTAAAGGCATTAAAGTATCCACTTGTTGTCACGGGGGGCGTGGCGGAACGGAAGACCAGGACGGAGCAGGAGCCAAAGCGAGTGGAGCTTTTAACTGCGTGATTGTCCATAAAGTTCAGACCGGCCGGGAAAATGATGGTGTCGAAGTCGTTGTTGTCGATGCCGTCCCACTCGATGCGGGTGATGCTATTGGGGAGTATCAGGGTGCCACGGCCGAGGAAATCGCGTATACCATCACCGCCGATGGCGGTGACCTGGTAGGTGTTGGTGCCGTCGCTGACGGTGTAGGGGATGATGAGGCTGTCGGTCGCGCTGCCACCTATCAAGAAGTTGCCGGCCAGCTGGCAGGTGGTGGGCGAGGTGATCTCGAATTTGAGGGACTGGCCCGAGGGGACGGTGGCGTAGAAGATGCTCTGCGCCGAGACCCCAAGCCCCAGCGCCATGGCCATCGAGATGGCGAACAATTTGTGTAGGTGTTTTCTCATAGGAAAAAATTAATTTATGATTTTTGATATTACTAATAGACAGAATTTGATAAAAAACGGCGTGCCCCGACGGGCACGTCGCCAAAAAATACAAATGAAAAAGTCAATCCAATGCCGGAACCTGAACCGACATGGCCACACCTGGGAGGCGGCAAGTCTCTCAATATCTGCGCGTTGCGCATATAGGGATTGATAGTATGTCAATGCAAATATACAAAAGTTTTCGTAAAAAACAAAAAAAATCCAAAAATTTTGTTAGAGGGGGAGCGGAAGGGGTGCCCCTTGCCTTCGGGAGGCCCCAGGGGAACGGTAGGGGAATGGTAGGGGAACGGTAGGGGAATACAAAGGCACTGGAAGCTTATGGAAGCTTATGGTACCATGCCCATTCCCTTACTACTTGAAGGCGTTCTCGCTCAGTCCTTTACCGCTCAGCGCGAGGTCGTCCATGTAGGAGGGCACCTGGCGGCCGAGGTACTTGTCGACGTAGAGCTTGGCCAGGTACTGCCCGAGCATGAATCCGTGTCCGCGGAGGCCGGTGAGGAGGCCGGCCTCGGGGTCGACGATGTAGCGCGGCTCGGTGTAGCGGCCGGCCCATACGGCGTGGAAGCCCACCTCGCGCAGGTTGGGTATCCAGTCGGCAAAGACCTCGGAGACAATCTCGAGGAACTCGCGGCTGTTGTACTTGATGTTCTGGCGTGTCTCGTAGGCGTCGGTGTCGGGGCTGGCGCAGCCGATGATCTGGCCGGTGTGGGCGAACTGCTGGCCGTAGACGGCGGTGAATCCGCGGTAGCGTCGGCGGTCGATGACCATGTCGAGCGGCTGCCCTGCGGCGCCGAGCATGGGCAGGCGGCGGGTGATGAAGGCCTGGTGCTTGACGGGGTAGAGGCCGGTGTCGATGCCGAGCATGTCGGTGAACTTCTCGGCCCCCCAGCCCATGGCGTTGACGAAGTGGTGGCAGAGGAACTCGATGTACTGCCCGTCGTGGGTGCGCACGAGGGCGGCGATGCGGTCGCCGCGGCGCTGCACCTCGAGCAGCTCGCAGTCCTCGTAGACGGTGCCGCCGGCGGCGATGCCGAGCGAGCGGACGTAGTCGATGACGCGGCCGGGGGTGGCCTGCCAGCAGTCGCGCGTGATGAGGGCGTGGCTGTAGGTGTCGCGGCTGTCGTCCCAGAGGGGCGATATTTCGGTGCGGAAGTCCTTGCGGTCGACCATATAGGCGTCGCTCCAGGCGCGGCTGGCGTCGAGGGCGCGGTAGGTGGCCTCGTCGTGCACGAGATTGACGTAGCGGGTGGGCTTGTAGCCTATGTTGTGCACCTGCTGCATCTGGCGGAAGATTTCGTGGCTGTGCTGGGCGATGTCGGCGATGTCGGGGTTGGAGAAGGCCGGCCGGCCGCCGCCGATGTTGCGCCACGAGGCGCCGCGGTCGTGGTTGACCATGACGGGCTGCAGGCCCGCCTCGGCGAAGTAGCGGAAGAGGGCGCTGCCGGCGATGCCGCCGCCGGCGATGAAGACTTTAGCTTCGCTAATTTTGAATTTTGTATGATGAATGATGAATTTGTCTTGGCGGCCGGGGCTGTAGACGTCGCCGAGGGTAACGGGGCTGGAGAGCGGGGCGCGGGGCGTGGCGTCGCCGGTTACCTCGATGCCGTGGGCGCGCAGCACCTGCTTGGCACGCGGTATGCAGCGCTTGCCGCGGCAGGGGCCCATGCCGAGGCGCGTGATGTGCTTCAGCTCGTCGACCGAGATGAAGCGGCGGTCGCCGATGGCCTCCAGCAGGGTGGCGAGGGTGATGTCCTCGCAGTGGCAGACGTAGGTGGCCTCACCCCCAGCCCCTCTCCCGCAGGAGAGGGGGGGGAATTGATTGTGTATGCTGTCGTAGGTTCTCTTTTCGATGAAGCCTTTGACATCGGTCATCCTGAACTCCTCACGCCTCACTCCACACTCCTCACTGAGCTTCACCCTCGCCACGTTGGTCTTGTTGGGTTTTTTGAGCACTTTCTCGACGATGCCTTCGGCGACGGGGCGGCCGTCGTTGTCGACCAGGATGACCTCGGCGCCCTCGTCCACGTGGTACTCGATGGGGAGAAAGCACCACTGTTTTTGAAGGTTATAGCCGAAGATGGCCAGGCCCGGGCACTGGTATACGCACTCCATGCAGCCGACGCAGCGGTCGTAGTCCACGGTGGGGGTGCTGGAGGTGGTGGGCTTGCTGATGGCGCCGTGGGGGCAGGCGAAGGTGCAGGGGTTGCAGGCGAAGCCGTAGAGGCAGTCCATCTGCACGAAAGGCTTGGCGGCCATGCGCTCCGCGGTGGGCAGGTTGGGGTGCTCCAGGAGGCGCACGGGATGTTGCTGCGAGTCGATATACTGGCGCGAGAGGTCGAGGTAGTCGTCGTAGTTGAAGCGCAGGCCGAGGTTCTGCGCCACCTCGTAGGCGGCCTGGCGGCCACGGAGCACGGCGCTGGTGCCCTCGCCGATGCGCACGGCGTCGCCCACGCCGTAGGTGTGCAGGCCGAACACCTCGCGCCCCTTGGTGAGCAGCTGGTTGTCGGGCACGAGGCCGGTGCAGATATTGATGATGTCGATGCCGTCGATCACCTGCTCGGTGCCGGCCACGGGCTTGAAGTTCTCGCAGCGGGCGATGACGGCACCGGTGACGCCGGTATGGTCCTCGTTGGGGATGGCGCGCAGGAGGGTGTGGCCCGTGAGGATGGGGATGCCGAGGCGGCGCACGCGGTTGGCCTGCACGGGGAATCCGCCCTCGCGGGGCTGCGCCTCGACGATGGCGCGGATGGTGGCGCCGGCCTGCATGGCCTGGTAGGAGGTGAGGTAGCCGATGTTGCCGGCACCCACGGTGAGCACGCGCTTGCCGAGCAGGGTGTGCTCCTGGTTCATCATCTTCTGGAACACGGCGGCGGTGTAGACACCCGGCACGTCGTCGTTCTCGAAAGTGGGCATGAAGGGCACGGCACCGGTGGCAACGACGAGGTGGTCGGCGTCGACGTAGAAGACCTCGTCGGTGGCGGTGTTCTTGCAGGCTATGCGGCGGCCCTCCAGCAGGTCCCACACGGTGCTGTCGAGCAGGATGCCGTCGGTGTTTTCGCCCGCCAAGGTGCTGGCGATGTCGAAGCCGCGCATGCCGCCATATTTCTTCTCGCGCTCGAAGAAGAAGAACTGGTGGGTCTGCATATTGAACTGGCCGCCGATGCGGCTGTTGCTGTCGATGATCAGGTTGTCGATGCCAAAGGCGTTCAGCTGCTCGCGGCAAGCCAGTCCCGCCGGCCCCGCACCGATGATGGCCACGGTGGTCTTGTATATGTTGGTGTTGGTATTTCTAGAATCTCTAGAATTTCTAGAATCTCTAGAATCTCTAGAATTTCTAGAATCTCTAGAATTTCTAGAATCTCTAGGATCTCTAGAAAGACTAGTATCGCTGGCAAGCAGGCGCACCTCCCCTACCCCATCGACCGGCGTGATGCAGATGCGGCGCACACGGCCGTCGACCAGCATCTCGCAGGCACCGCACTTGCCGATGCCGCACTCCAGGGAGCGGTTCCGCCCCTCAAGACTGTGGCTATGAACAGGATAGCCTGCCTCGTGGAGCGCCTTGGCGACGGTGTAGCCCTTGCGGGCGCGGATGGTTTTGCCCTCGAAGAGGAAAGTGGCCTCCTCGCACTGCGGGATGTCCAGGATGGGGTGTTTTTCAATTGCGTACATAGCGTTATGTGTTTAAGGATTAGCGCGTTGCAAAAACCATAGCGATTAAAGCAACACTGCAAAGATAACAAACTCCGAGATAAAATGCAACTTTTTTGCAAAAAAAGCCCTAAAAAATTCAATTAGCAAACTATTTTTTGGTCATGTGGGAGGGATTTTGTATTTTTGCAGCGCATTTAGTATATGATATGAGCAACATTTTGTCAGGAACAGTTAAGCGTTTAGGCTTGATGTACAAGGTTTTACTGATGCTGCTGACGGCTGCGCTGATTGTGGTGATATTTCCGCATACCCGGCATGGAGAGCACTACGACTACAAGGTGGGTGCCATCTGGCGCGGGTCGGACCTGCAGGCTCCGTTCGACTTTGCCGTGATGAAAAGCGACGACGAGGTGAAGCTGGAACAAGAGGCCGAGCGGCAGCAGGCGCTGCTGTACTACCAAACCGACAGCCTGGCACGCACCAAGGCGCTGGCACGGCTCGACGCACTGGCACCACGGCTGACAGGCGCCGAGCACCGCACGTTGCGCCACCAGCTGGACAGCATCTACCTGCGCGGCTACCTAGAGACCGACGGGCACCCCACGGCCGGGCGCAGGATGGTGGTACTCAAAGGCAATTTCGGAAGCGAACACCATGTGGGCGAATACATTACGCCTGACGACCTGGAGCCCGGGCTGCTGCGCGACAGCATCCTTGTCCCCAGCCTCACCCTGGACCGCCACCGCACGGCCATGGAACTGGAGAGCCGCCTGTCGCAACTGAGCTACAGCAGCCAGCTGGTGATGGCAGGCGACCACATAGTGAGCAAAGGCGAAGAGGTAACCGAGGAGAAGGCGCAGGTGATAGCGGCGCTGGAAGCCGAGAACGACCGCCGCTTCAGCGACCGCTACAGCGTGTGGGGCCAAATGCTGGGGCAACTGCTGCTGTCCATCATTGCCTTCGTGGCCCTCTATATGTTCCTCCTCAACACACAACACCCCATCCTGGAGGACAACCGCAAAGTTACGTTCGTGATGGTGGTTATACTGATGATGGCGGCCCTCGAGGCACTGATGGTGTGGACGGCGCCGGAATGGGTGCTGCTCGTCCCGCTGTGCATCGTGCCCATCCTCATGCGCGTCTTTTTCGACATGCGCGCCGCACTCTACATCCACCTGACCACGGTGATCATCCTGGCCAACCTGGTGCCCAACGCATTCGAATTCATATTCTACCAGCTGGTAACCGGCATGATGAGCATCATCGCCGTGCGCAACCTGGAGAAACGGAGCCAGTTCTTCGTGCTGGCACTGGTCATATTCGGCAGCTATTCGTTCATCTACACCGCCGGTGTGCTGAGCCAGGACACCAACCTGCTGGCACTGGAGCCGGAGAAGTACCTCATGTTCTTCCTCAACGCCATCCTGACCCTGCTGGCCTACCCGCTGATATACCTCTTCGAGAAACTGTCGGGCATCACCACGGCGCTGACGCTGCTCGAGCTGTCAAGCACCAACACCCCGGCCCTGCGCGCCCTCTCGCGCCGGGCCCCGGGCACCTTCCAGCACTCGATGCAGGTGGCCAACATCGTGGAGGACCTGGTGAGCGAAATCGGCGGCGACGTGCTGCTGGCCAAGGTGGGCGCCCTGTACCACGACATCGGAAAGACGCGCAACCCGCTGTACTTCACCGAGAACCAAACCTCGGGCTTCAACCCGCACAACGAACTGGACTATTCCGAGAGCGCACGCCTCATCACATCGCACGTTACGATGGGACTGGAGCTGGCTCGCAAATACCACCTGCCGTCCGAGGTGCAGGACTTCATACGCACCCACCACGGCACCACCTACACGGGCTACTTCTACGCCAAGGAGATGGAGCGCCACCCCGACGGAGGCTTCGACACTACGGTGTTCCGCTACCCAGGGCCACGCCCCTACTCGCGCGAGACGGCGGTGGTGATGATTGTGGACACGGTGGAGGCCGCCTGCCGCAGCCTCAAGGTACACACCAAGGAAAGCACCGACGAGATGATCGACCGCCTGATTGACGGCAAGATACAAGCCGGCCAGCTGGACAACTGCCAGCTCTCCTACGGCGACATAGCCCGCATACGCGAGATACTGAAAGCCAAAATGATGAGCATCTACCACGTGCGGGTGGAATACCCCACGGTGAAAGGGAATTGAAAATTGAAAATTGAGATAAACAAAATGAAGAAGCAGATTTTTACGCATGTTGGAATCGTGGCCCTGCTGCTGGCGGTGGCCGTGGCCTACCTCTCCCCTGCCCTGGGCGACAAGGTGATACGCCAAGGCGACGTGGAACACTACGAAGCCATGGCCTACAGCCAGAAAGCCGAGAAGAAAGAGACCGGCAAAACCCCGCACTGGAACTCGTCGATGTTCAGCGGCATGCCCGGCTACCAAATCACCAACGACCCACCCAAACAGCTGTTCTACCAAGCCACCAGTGTGCTCACCCTGCGCCACCTGGGTCTCGACCGCAACATCGGCATCATCTTCCTCTATCTGCTGGGATTCTACGTGGCCCTGCTCGCCTTCGGCCTGAGCCCCTGGCTGGCACTGATCGGGGCACTGGGTTTCGGACTCGGAAGCTACAATATCATCATCATACAGGCCGGCCATATCACCAAAGCCTGGGCCATCAGCATGATGGCTCCCATCCTGGGTGGCATGGTGCTGGCATTGCGCAGCGCGGTGGATCCCGAACTGGAGAAACGCCGTCGCACCCTGCGCGTGCTGTGGGGCAGCCTGCTGTTCACCCTGGCACTGATACTGCAACTGGCATTCAACCACATACAGATCACCTTCTACACCGCCATCGGATGTGTGCTGATGGCATTGGCCTACCTGGTGGTGGCCATTCGGAAAGGTCGGTTGATTCCCTACGCGCTGAAGGTGGCCATCCTGGTGGCAGGTGCCGCACTGGCCTTCGGCTGCAACATACGCTTGCTGCTGGTGAGTGAGGAGTATGCCAAATACACCATGCGCGGAGGCGGCGAACTGACCATCGGACCCGACGGACAGCCGCTCGAGAAACACAACGCCGACACCGACGGCCTCGACATCGAGTATGCCTACCGCTGGAGCTACGGCGTGGGCGAGACCTACACCCTGCTGGTGCCCGGTGCCCTCGGCGGCAGCAACAACGAGAAGGTGAGCGACGGCAGCCAGTACAGCCGCACCTTCCGTGCCAACCGCGCACCCCTCTACTGGGGCGACCAGCCCGGCACCAGCGGCCCCGTCTACTTCGGTGCCATCGTGGTGCTGCTCTTCCTGATGGGTCTGCTGGTAACCCGCGGGCCGGAACGCTGGTGGATGCTGGCGGCATCGCTGCTGGCCATCCTGCTGTCGTGGGGACACAACCTGGAGGGCATCAACACATGGGTGTTCGAGCACCTGCCGCTCTACAACAAGTTCCGCACCCCCAGCATGGCGCTGGTGCTGGCCAACGTATGCATGGCCCTGCTGGCCGCGCTGACGCTGAAGGCCGTCTTCGACCGCGAGCGCGACCGCAAGCAGGTGAACCTGGCACTCTATATCGCTACCGGCGCCCTCACGGTGCTGATCCTGGGCGTGATGGTGGCCTCGGGCAGCTTCAGCTATAGCGGCAGCTTCGACGCCGACCTCGCGCGCTACTATGGCGAATACTCCGCCCAAGCCTCCGACATGCTGCACAGCGAACGTGCGGCGTTGCTGCGCGGCGACTCGTGGCGCTCGCTCATCTTCATCCTGCTGGCCGCCGCCGTGCTTTGGCTCTACAACAACGAGAAACTGAAAAACAAAGCCATCCCGATGGCGCTGCTGGGCGTGCTGATACTGGTCGACCTCTGGGGTGTGGACCGCCGCTACCTGGGCGAGGAGAACTTCGCCGACAAGCGCCAGACCGAGCTGCGCCGCCAGCAGTACGACTACGACATCGACCAACAGGCCACCTACTACGGAGACCACGACTACCGTGTCTACAACCTGGCCACCGACCCCTTCAACGACGCCATCCCCGCCGCCTTCCACCACCAGCTGGGTGGCTACAGCCCCGCCAAGCTCAACCGCTACCAGGACCTCATCTCCTTCCACCTGGCCCAGGGCAACCCCGCAGTGATGAACATGCTCAACATGCGCTACGTGGTGCAGCGCCAGGGTGGCCAGGCCATCGTGATGCGAAACCCCGACGCGCTGGGCAACGCATGGTTCGTGGGCGAAGTGAAAGCCGTAGGCAGCGCCAATGAAGAAATCATGGCCCTCCGCACCTTCGACCCTGCTCGCACCGCCGTGGTCGACACCAGCATGTGGAGTGTGGGGCGCGGACAGTGGACCGTGGACAGCGCGGCCACCATACAGCTGGTGCCCAACAAGCCCAGGAACTCAGACTACGTGAAGTACGAAAGCCAGAGCGCCACCGAGCAGCTGGCCGTCTTCAGCGAGATACACTATGCACCCGACTGGCGCGCCTACATCGACGGCCAGCCGGCCGACTACATCCGCGCCAACTACGTGCTGCGCGCCATGGTGGTGCCTGCCGGCAAGCATGTCATCGAATTCAAGAACGAGGCGCCACGCTTCAACAGCCTCGAGCGCACCGGTCTCTGGGTGTCGATAGTGGCGCTGCTGGCCATGGCCGCCGCCATATTCCTTGTATACCGAAAGAAATGATGCTGAGCGTAATCCTTTGCACCTACAACCGCGAGCGGTACCTCTACAACGTGCTGCACAGCCTGGCCGCAGGCACCTGCCGCGACTACGAGATAGTGCTGGTCAACAACAACAGCACCGACGGCACCGAGGCCGAATGCCGCCGCTTCCAAGCCGACCATCCCGACGTGGCCTTCCGCTACTGCATTGAAAGCCAGCAGGGGCTCTCCTACGCCCGCAACCGCGGCATACAGGAGTCGCAGGGCGAGGTGCTGGTCTATGTGGACGACGACGCGCTGGTCAACCCCGAATACCTCCAGACCTACGCCGACTTCTTCCGCCAGCACCCCGAGGCTATGGCCGCCGGCGGCCCCATACTGCCGCAGTACGACGGCTGCGAGGAGCCCCTCTGGATGAGCCACTACACCCGACAGCTGGTAACCGGCAAACTCGACCTCGGAAGCCGCGAGCGCGAATTCCCCAACGGAGCCTTCCCCGGCGGCGGCAACGCCGCCTACCGCAAGGAGGTGTTCGACCAGGTGGGACTCTTCAACGTCGAACTCGGCCGCAAAGGCAACAGCCTCATCGGTGCCGAGGAGAAAGACCTCTTCGACAAAATGACCTCACGCGGCATCCGCTTCTACTACCTCCCCACCGCCATCCTCTACCACCTCATACCCCCCAAGAAGCTGACCGACGACTACTTCAACCGGCTCACCTACAGCATCGGCGTCAGCGAGCGCTACCGCACGCGCCAGATTGGCACCGGCAAGTACCTCGGCCGCCTGTGGAAAGAGACCGTCAAATGGGGCGGCACACTCGCCCTCTGGACAGGCTTCGCCCTCAAAGGCCAACTGGCCAAGGGAAACAAGCTGGTAGCCTTCCGCCGCAACGTAACCCGCGGCCTGCTCAATTGTAGCACCGGCAACCAATGACACCCCTCTCATCGCAAAAAAAACAACACGCAATCATACCATGGCACTTACAAGCAAAACGAAAATCATCGCAATCACCTCAACCATAGCCGTTCTGGCGCTGGCCGCATTCCTCTATTTCCGATTCCTGTTCGTGTACAGCACGGGCGTCAACGCAGGCGACATCAACTACTTCCAGCAGGAAGGCGTCGTTTTCAAGACCTACGAAGGCAAGATGATACAGAGCGGATTCAAGTCGGCCCACGGCATGTCCAACCTGCAGAGCAACGAACTGAAGTTCTCCGTCACCGACCAGGCCGTCGCCGACAGCCTGATGCGCTGCTCCGGCAAGCACGTCGAGTTGCGCTGGAAACGCCACCTCGGCACCCTCCCCTGGCGTGGCAACAGCCAGTACATCGTAACCGAAATCCTCTCCGTCCAATAACCACCCACCATCCACCCCATTCAGCCAGGGAGGCGGTAGGGGAACGGTAGGGACTCTCTAGGGGAATACATAGGCTCTGGACCGCTATGACCCCTTATGAGGTCATTCATAAAATTTAGGGGCTACCAAGTCGGATTGCCGGCTCGTGCCGCCCCTTCGGGGCTGCCGTCCAATCATATTTCGGTGCCCGTTGCCCGTGTGGGCAAGGGTAAGGTTCTCAGTGCGCGGAGCGCACCGGGCGCACAGAGAGACCGTTGCGGCGGTGGCCGCCGTCGTTCATGTTCTGGCCGCCCGAACTGAAGCCGAAGCGCCTCGCGCAGTTCGGGTAGTCCGCGTCGAGCGACGAGGACCAGTAGAAGCCGCTGCCTGCGTCGGTGAGCTCGCTGTCCCAGCGGCAGCCGGCGGCGGGCAGGAAGAGGCTCTTGCCGTTGGAGGCGGTGAACTTGCGGCCATTGACGCCGTTCAGGGTGGTCCATTCGGCGGTGGTGGTGTTGATGAGTTCTTCCCAGTCCGCCTCGGTCGGCATACGGGCACCGTCGCCCAGTTTCTGCGTGGCTGCGTCGTCCATGGCCTCCAGCGTGGTCAGATTGTCGGTGAAGCCGTTGTGGCCAACGCTGCTGTTGTTGCAGTACTTGGTCAGTTGGTCATAGCCGCCGTTGCAGTACTTGTAGGTGCTCCAGTTGTAGGTGCTCTTCGTGGTGGTCTCGCCCCAGGCGTAGTAGTCGCCGTACCCCTCGGGCGTGGTGGCGCCGAGGTTGCATGTGGCCCACAGCAGCCCGCTGGGCAGGCCGAGGTCCACCCATTCACTGGTCTCGGTGCCGGTGCCACCGCCGTTGCCGCCGGTGCCGCGGCCATTGTTGTTGTCGTCGTCCTTGCCGCAGGCGGTCATCGCCAGCGCGGCTCCCATGGACATGATGGCCAGCAGTTTGATTGTCTTTTTCATTTGTGTGTTGTTTAATACAAAAGATGAATTGGAAATGCATAAAAAAAGGAAAGCCGCCCCGTCCCCAACATATCAAGGACAGCACGACCCAAAGACTGACCACAACCCGTACCTACTCCGCCGCTACAACTGGGGAGGGGGGTGAAAATCAGCACGTTATGAAATTTTCTTCTCATATATCCAAGTTGCAAAGATACACAATTATGCGAACATAGCCAAGAGGTAGCAGATTATATCGTATAAGAAACGAAAAAAGAGCACCCATCTCGGAATGCTCTTAAAAAGATGGGCGGCGACTTACTTTTCCACAAACAAGTGCAGTATCATCAGCGAGGGCGGGCTTAACTTCTCTGTTCGGAATGGGAAGAGGTGAACACCGTCTCTATAACCACCCATGATTGTGAAGTA
>Ga0256404_1000619_pt1 | contig 92201 bp, 69 predicted proteins | sample RumenRJG_01DNA_FD_185990 | JGI IMG/M metagenome (GOLD analysis project Ga0256404, IMG submission 185990) | Bovine rumen microbial communities from Lethbridge, Alberta, Canada - RJG_01 | ecosystem: Host-associated > Mammals > Digestive system > Stomach > Rumen | place: Canada: Alberta | collected... | reverse complement strand
GAAGTCTATCTTTTCTTGTTCCATGACCGCAAAGGTAAGCAAAAAAAATAGTTTTAGCACGCTATCATATCAAATTCTTTGGTTAGGCAGCGGCATCCGTCCGCCACGGACAATCCCCCTTGGGCCATTACGGCGCAGCGGATAAAGTCCGTGGTGATGTACGCCACCGGTGACAGTGTAGTGGCCGGCCTGGTGCCGGCCACCAGCCGCCGGTGTTGCGGGCGTGTCTCCATCTGCGAGATCAGCGTAAGCGCATCCGCCTTTTTTAGCTCACGCAGATCTCGCTGACAGCGCATAGGATGCCATCAATGAAATCCGCGTTATCCGCGTGAGAAACTTACTGCGCTTACGCTAATCGCGCTGATGTGTGGGAAAAATGCCATACCAAGGGTTGGTGGCCGGCACCAGGCCGGCCACTACACTGCTACCAAGGTTGCATACCTCCACGGACTTTATCCGCTGCGCCGATATTACCGCAATTACCGCAAGCGTTTAACCGCCTCGTAATAAGCTTGTTATCCGCAGTAATAAGGGGCCATACATTACCGCAACATTACCGCAAAGATTACCGCAAAATGGCAAAAAGGCTCTCCATAGCACCCTTCTGGCCTCTCCCCGACCCTCCCCCGAGGGGAGGGGGAAAGAGTATATCGGTAGTGGTGTAGTGGCCGGTCTTGTGCCGGCCACTACACAATCATCGGTGAGGCACCATTTGCGATAGCTATGGTATCGCGGTGCGATAGCTATGGTATCGTGGTGCGATAGCTATGGTATCGCGACTCGATAGCTATGGTATCGCGACTCGATAGCTATGGTATCGCGACTCGATAGCTATGGTATCGCGACGTCATAGAGACGCTGCACAGCAGCGTCCTACTACTGGAGGGAAGGCTCTATACAGCAACCATAAGGCTATCCAAAAGCAACCATAAGGCCACCCAAAGCCACTACAAAGTTACTAAAAAGTTACTAAAAAACAAACTCATGGCCACCCACATGCCAGTTCGTGGCCGGTCAATGCAAGGCCTTAGCCGCTGTGGCCTCAGCCTGCAAGGCTTCCGGCTCCACTTCCTCCACACGCTGCACGAGGGTGTCGCCGTGAGCAACATAGAAGCTGACGCGGACAACATGACCATAGTCGGCACTACCGCTGACGCGCATGTGGCGGGCCTTGCCGAACGAAAGGGTGTCGCGCCGACTGGGATAGCTCAGCAACTGCAACTGACGACGCGTGGAGCCCTCACCCACGACAAAGATGTCGGTAGAGTCCTTGACGGGCGCATTCTTCCGGGCCTTTGCCGCCTGCCGGGCCAATGCCGCTGTGTCGGGCGGATAGAACTCCGATGCCGCAACGGTGTCGCCGGGGTTATCCTTGGGCGCCATCTTGCAGGCCGAGGGAAACAACAACGGCGCCGACAGCAATAAGGGCATGGCCGCTTTCACGGCCACACACCTCACGTCATGCCACACCTCATGGAGCGATTTCATGCTTTTCATCTTATTACGATTATATCCAGTCCTTATCTATCAACTTTTCTGCCAGTCTTTCGCCAGACCGCCCTCACCCGTTTCCTTATAGAGCGACGGCAGGTCGTGACCGGTCTGCTTCATCACCTCCACCACACGGTCGAAGCTCACTCGATGGCGACCGTCGCTGAACGAGGCGTAGAGGTTGCAGTCGAGGGCACGGGTAGCGGCAAAGGCATTGCGCTCGATGCAGGGTATCTGCACCAGTCCGCACACCGGGTCGCAGGTCATGCCGAGGTGATGCTCCAGCCCCATCTCAGCCGCATACTCAATCTGGGCGGGTGAACCGCCGAAGAGCTGACAGGCTGCACCAGAGGCCATGGCGCATGCCACGCCGACCTCACCTTGGCAGCCCACATCGGCGCCGGAGATGCTGGCATTCTCCTTGACGATATTGCCAATCAGTCCGGCCGTAGCCAGGGCATGCACCATCTTCTCGTCGCTGAAGCCGTGGCCTTTGGCCAAGTGATACAACACACCCGGCACCACACCGCAACTGCCGCAGGTTGGAGCCGTGACGATGGTGCCGCCGGAGGCATTCTCCTCGCTCACCGCCAGCGCATAGGCGTAGACCAAGCCACGCGACTGCAAGTTGGCCTTGTAGCCCTGCGCCTTGACGTAATAGGTGGCCGCCTTGCGCTGCAAGTTGAGCGGTCCGGGCAGGCGACCCTCATGGTTCAGTCCGGCCTCAACGCTGCGCTGCATGCTGTGCCACACTTCCAAGAGATAGTCGCTCAGACCCTCATCCTCGCATTGCTTCACATACTCCCAATAGGCGCAGCCGTGCTTGTCGCACCAATACTGGATATCGGTGAGGTGGGTCAGGTCGTAGATATCGGGCGACTCCTGCACCAGTCCCTCACTGAGCGTTTTCTCACCAACGAGTTCCGGATGTTTCGCCGCATCGCCTTCCGACAGCGCACCGCCACCGACCGAATAAACCAGCCATGCCCGAGGCGCAGCTTTCTCAGCCTCACCCGCATCGCTGCAGGGCTCATATTCGAATTTCATTCCATTGGGATGGAAAGGCAGAAAGACATCCGACCGCCATTCGATGGTGACGGGAGCAATGGGCTCCAACACCTCTTTAATGGCGACATCGGTCATGTGGCCTTTGCCCGTAGCGGCCAGACTGCCATAGAGCGTGACCTTAAAACGCTCGGCTCTGGGGTGAAGCCGGGCGAAGATACGAGCCGCACGCTGGGGGCCCATCGTATGGCTCGACGACGGTCCCTTACCTATCCTGTATATTTCCCTTAGCGATTTCAATGGTTTATAGCATTAGTACGGAAGTTCAGAAGTACGGAAGTCCAGAAGTCCTGTCATTACCATAATCATACCCGAATACCAGATATCTTTGCACATGACTGGACTTCAGGACTTCCGAACTTCAGGACTTCCGAACTTCCAATACACTACTGACTATTCCGTAACGAAACTTGCGAGCTCCTCAGCCTTGAAGTTCATCACGTAGGCATGGCTGCCCACGCACTCCTCCTCGGCCATGCGCACGAAGACGTTGGCGCTCTTCTCAAACTCCTCGTGGCAGTTGGTGGCGTCGCGCAGCAAAAGCAGCGAGAGGATGATATCGCCCGTCATGTTATAGAGACGGCGGCCCAGGAAGTCGTGCTCGTCCTGGTTGGCATCGGCCTTCACCTTTTCGACAGCCTCGGCATAGAGGTCTACGCACTTGGCGATGCGGTCCTTCAGCGGCTTGAGGCTCTCTGCGGTCTCGTCGGTCAGCAGCTCCTTCATGATGTTGAGGTAGGTGCCGTTGGTGATATAGCGGATGGCGGCAACCACCTGCAGCTGCGTCGTGCCTTCGTAGATAGAGAAGATACGGGCATCACGCAGCAGGCGCTGTGCCTTGTACTCCATGATGAAGCCGGATCCGCCATGCACGCTCACACAGTCGTAGGCGTTCTGGTTGGCAAACTCTGAGGTCATACCCTTGCCTAACGGCGTGAAGGCGTCAGCCAGACGACTGTAGGTCTTCATCTCCTTGCGCTCGTCGGCGGTGAGCTTACGCTCGCGAGAGATGTCCTCAAGGGTCTTATAAATATCGACGTAGCGGGCTGTCTGATAGAGAATGGCGCGGCTGGCGTCGAGCCTAGCCTTCATGCGGGAGAGCATGTCGTAGACAGCGGGGAAGGTGATGATCTTCTTGCCAAACTGCTGACGCTCACGGGCATAAGCCACAGCCTGGTCGTAGGCCTCCTGCTCGAGACCGACGCTCTGTGCGGCAATACCCAGACGGGCACCGTTCATCAGGCTCATCACATACTTGATCAGGCCCAGACGGCGGTCGCCGCAAAGCTCAGCCTTGGCGTTCTTGTAAACGAGCTCGCAGGTAGGTGAACCGTGGATACCGAGCTTGTTCTCGATATGACGCACATCGACACCACCGTCGCGCTTATCGTAGATGAACATCGACAGACCGCGGCCATCCTTGGTGCCTTCCTCAGAACGGGCCAGCACGAGGTGGATGTCGGAGTCACCGTTGGTGATGAAGCGCTTCACACCATTGAGGCGCCATGTACCGTCGGCATCCTGCGTAGCCTTCAGCATGACATGCTGAAGGTCGGAGCCGGCATCGGGTTCGGTAAGGTCCATCGACATGGTCTCACCGGCGCAGATGCGGGGAATGTACTTGGCCTGCTGCTCGGGGGTACCGAACTCATACAGCGTGTCGATACAGCTCTGCAGCGACCATACATTCTGGAAACCGGAGTCGGCAGCCGAGACGAGCTCTGACAGCATCGAGAACACGGTGATGGGCAGGTTGAGACCACCGAAGCGGCGCGGCATGCTCACGCCCCACAGACCGGCCTTACGCGTAGCGTCGAGGTTCTCATAGGTCTTGCTGGCATAGATCATGCGGCCATTCTCCAAGTGGGGACCCTCAAGGTCGACGCTCTCGGAGTTGGGCTCAATGACATTGGTGGCCACGTCGGCCGTGATGTCAAGGATGCGCTTGTAGTCCTCAATGGCGTCCTCATAGTTGACAGGCGCGTAATCGAACTGGTCCTTGTCGGCATAGCCGCGCTCCTTCAGTTCAACAATCCTCTTCATAAGAGGGTCGTTGAGATAGTATTTGATTTTATTTACTTCTACCATTGTTATTTCGTGTTCTGTTTGTAATACTTAATGAGTTTCGGCACGACCTCTTCCACGGTACCGGTAATCACGTAGTCGGCAATCTGATTGATTGGTGCATCAGGGTCGCTGTTGACCGAGATGATGATGCCTGCATCCTGCATGCCGGCGATATGCTGAATCTGACCGGAGATGCCGCAGGCGATATACACCTTCGGATGAACGGTGACGCCGGTCTGACCCACCTGACGGTCGTGGTCTACCCATCCGGCGTCGACGGCGGCGCGGCTGGCACCCACCTCACCGTGAAGCTCCTTGGCCAGGGTGAACAGCATGTCGAAGCCTTCCTTCGAACCCATGCCGTAGCCACCGGCCACCACGATGGGCGCACTCTTGAGGTTGTTCTTGGCAGCCTCGACGTGGCGGTCAATCACCTGCACGGCGTAAGACATCTCGCTCACGTAGTCCTTCACATTGGGATAGACCACCTCGCCCTTGGCCTTGCCCTCGTACAGGGCTTTCTGCATGACGCCAGAGCGCACGGTAGCCATCTGCGGACGATGCTCGGGGTTGACGATGGTAGCCACGATGTTGCCACCGAAGGCCGGACGGATGGCGTGGAGCATCTGCTCATAATGCTTACCCGTCTTCTTATCGTCGTAGTCGCCAATCTCCAGCTGCGTGCAGTCGGCAGTCAGACCGGAGGTCAGGGCTGACGACACACGGGGACCGAGGTCACGGCCAATGACCGTTGCACCCATCAGGGCAATCTGCGGCTGCTCTTCCTTGAACAGCTTCACTACAATATCAGTATGGGGAGCCGACGTGTAAGGGAACAAGCCCTCACCATCGAAGACAAACAGTTTGTCAACGCCATAAGGCAGCAGTTGGTCTTCCACTTTGCCCTTGATGCCGGTGCCAGCGACCACGGCCTCGAGATCGACGCCGAGCGTGTTGGCCAACTTACGGCCTTTCGTGAGCAATTCCTGCGACACCTCAGCGACCTGGGTGCCTTCCACTTCACAATATACAAATACGTTGTTCATGTCTTATCCGATAATATTTTCAGCCAACAGTTCTTTAACGAGTCCTTCCACATCGGCATCCGAGGCGGTGAGGCGCTTGCTCTCCTTAGCCTGGAAGACGATGCTCTTCACGGCGCTCACCTTGGTGGGCGAGCCAGCCAGTCCGCACTGCTCATAGTCGGCACCGCAGTCGGCGATGCTCCACTGTCCGAGCGTCAGATAGGGGCGCTGCTCATAGAGTGCGGCCCAAGGCTCATCGCCCTTGCGCTCCATGGGGCAGGTGGCGTATTTGTATTTCATCACACGCTTGGCGTTGCAAGGACGGGCGGGGGCAGCCGTACCGTTGACCGTGACCAACACAGGCAGCGGAGCAACAACGGTCTCCACACCGCCGTCGATATGACGGCGGATAGTCACCTTGCCATCCTCAATCTTCTGTACCTCTTCGGCGTAGGTCACCTGGTTCAGGCCCAACTTCTGGGCTACCTGAGGACCCACCTGAGCGGTATCGCCATCGATAGCCTGACGACCGCCAATCACCATATCCACATGCCATACTTCCTTGTCAATCTTCTCGATGGCTTTGGAAAGAAAATAAGCAGTGGCCAGGGTGTCGGCACCGGCACTCTTACGGTCGGTAAGCAACCAACCGCAGTCGGCTCCGCGATAGAGGCTCTGACGAATGATCTCGCCGGCACGCGGGGGACCCATCGTTACCACACCCACCTTGATGTTGTCGGGATCAGTGTCCTTGATGCGGAGAGCCTGCTCCAGGGCGTTCAAGTCCTCGGGGTTGAAGATGGCCGGAAGTGCGGCACGGTTGACCGTACCCTCTGCAGTCATGGCATCCTTACCCACGTTTCTCGTGTCAGGTACTTGCTTGGCAAGTACTACAATGTTCAACTTCATAAGTAATGCTATATAATTATATTTTATCTATTTCGTTTCCACCAGCGGGGTATAATGTACGGCAAAATTACTAATATTCTCCCTTTTACCCAAACAATTGACCTTAAAAGCGCCTTTTATTGCACAAAATCAACGAATTGTGCAGAGCCTTATCCGCTCCCTTTCTCTCCCCTCATTGTAATGACTGGACTTCCGACTTCCGGACTTCTAATAACTTCTGGACTTCAAAAAACTTCTCACTTCTCCATCAGCTCCCGATGCCGCTTGCGGATATCCTCCCTCACATTGAACGGCCGACGGAAGGGGAAGCGGGCAAAGGCTACGGTCAGACAGAACAGCGCTATATAAATAAGGTATACCTGCGGCAGACTCATCTTTATATCACTGATGCTGGCACCAGGCAGCGTAGCCACCCAGCCGAGCGACGCGTTGAGCCATCGGGCGAGCGTGGTCAACAGATGAGCCACAGGCATGGCAATGACAGACCACGACGACAGCACCGCCAACACCACCGAACCGTAGATGATGACGGTAGCAAAGGGGATGACAATCAGGTTGGTGAGCAGGAAATAGGTGGAGAAGCGGCCGAAGTAATAAGCCACGACGGGCGCCGTACCCAACTGCGCCGCCACCGAGATGGCGAGCATGCCCCATACCGACCGCCCTACCCTCGTCTTCAGACGGAGGAGGCGGTACATCGGACGGTAATAGACGGCGATGGCCAACACGGCGAGGAAGGAGAGTTGGAAGCTGATGTCCCATAGACTCATGGGACTGGCCACCAACAGGCAGATGGCGGCAAACGAGAGGGTGTTGACCGAGGCTCCGTCGCGGTGAAGCACCTGACAGAGGGAGAAGATGGACAGCATGACCGCCGACCGCATGATGCTCGTACCCATGCCGACCAACACGACGTAGCCCCAGATGGCCGACAGGATGAGTGCCTGCGACAGCCACTCATGTCGGCGCCGACGGCCGAAAAGCAACGTCAGTACGGTGTAGATGATACCGAGATGGAGTCCCGACAGCGCCAATACATGTGAGGCGCCAGTCGCTGAATAGAGGTCCTTGGTCTGGCGGCTGACGGTATGGCGGTCGCCTAACACCATCGACGCGATAATGGCTGTGCCCTGGTCGTCGGCCGAACTACTGGTCATCTGCACGAAGCGGTTGACCAAACGGTCTCTGAACTGCATGGCGCGCAGACGGAGTCGCTCGAATCGGGAGAGGGGCTGTAACGATACGCGGCGCAACTCCCAGTCGCTGTAATAGATAAAGGTCTGGGCGGAGAAGCCATGCACCCGGAGCCAGCGCACGTAGTCGAAGTTGCTGTTGGACTGGAAGTTGCTGTTGGGCCGAGTGCTACTGTTGGGTCGAAAGGCGTGCAACGGCTCCATCGGGGAGGCGGCGGCAATGCCACTGCCCAAATGAATATGACGCCAGTCGTTGCTGACGGTGTCGCGTAGGATGGCGGCCTTCACCTTGATGGGGCGCCGCAGCATCCGACCGTTGACCTTGATGAGACTGAGATCGCAGCGCAGCGTCTTGCCGGCAACCTTCGGCTCACTCATCACCACGGCCTCGTAATCGACCGGCTGTCCTTCATCAAACGTAAACCGCAAGCTATCAGCAGTCTTGACCATCAGCGCCACGCCAAAGAAGAAGATGGCAAGATACACGGCTACCGAACTGCCCATCTTATGACGGCTGTTGAGCAGCAGGGCGACCGCCACACTCAGAGCAATCAACAGCGTCAGCACCATGAGCAACCCCCAACTGCCGAGCGCCGCGCCAATGGCGTCGCCGGTAGCATCGCCTACAACAATGCCCAAGATTAGGACAATGGCTATGGGAAGGAGGGGGTTGCGAAGCATTTGGGAGAAGTTTTTAGAAGATAGAAGTTTAGTTTAGAAGTCCAGAAGTCAGAAGTCCGGAAGTCCAGTCATTACGAGAAGTGAGAAGCTATTAGAAGTTCGGAAGATATTAGAAGTCTGGGAGTTATTAGAAGTCCAGAAGTCAGAAGTCCGGAAGACAGAAGTCCGGAAGCACATTAGAAGCTTAAAAACTCAAGAACTCATAAACTCAAAAACTAACTAACAAACTCAAGAACTCACCTGCTCCTCCGGCCAATTGACGAGGAAGAGGCGGGTGCGGGCGCGGGTGACAGCGGTGTAGAGCCAATGAAAATAGTCGGGGGTGAGCATGTCGGCGGTCATATAACCCTGATCGATGTAAACGTGCTCCCACTGTCCACCCTGCGCCTTGTGGCAGGTGACGGCGTAAGCAAACTTAATCTGCAGGGCGTTGTAATAGGGATTGTCGCGCACGGCCCGCATGCGGTCTCCCTTCAGCGGCAAGTCGCTGTAGTCTTCCATCACCCTGTTGTAGAGCTGGTCCTGTTGCTCACGCGTGAGGGCGGGCGCATCGCTGCCAAGGGCATCAAGCATGACGATGGACTGCAACTCCTGACCGTCGTAGTCGGGGAAACGCAGGGTGGCGTCGGCAAAATGGAAACCGTAAAGCTCGCGGAAATGACGCACACGCCTCACCTCGCACCGGTCCCCATTGGCAATGAACGACAGTTGGCGGGTGGTTCTTAAAGCCCCGTCAGTATTGGAGAGATATTTGTTTTTCACCACCATCACGCGGTCGGCACCGCAAAGCACATCGTCGAGGTCGAGCACACGGGCGCGGATGCCTTGATTATAGATGGTCGCCCGTTTGTTGGAGCGCGTCACAACGATGGTCTCGTCAACACCCACCTCGCTGTAACTGCTGGCCAGCTGTTCGATGAGTTCGTTGCCCGGCACCCGCACCACATCAGCCAAGCCTTTCACCCGCAACTTAGGCAGAATGGGGTTGGTCATCTGCTCTTCCCACGAAGGCATGCTGAGCCGCAGCTGTGTGGCATTGAGCAGGATGCCGGAAGTCTTGCCCTGCCGCACCACCTCGCCGAGGTCGCAGGCATACACCTTCAGACCGTAGGCACCCAACTCATCGGGCGAGAGGGCGGGCGCCTCCTGCTCACCGACGGGCGGCAGCTGGGCGCTGTCGCCGATGAGCAACAGTCGGCACTGGTCGCCGCTGTACACAAACTTGATGAGGTCGTCGAGCAGATTGCCGGTACCAAACGTACGGTCGGCCGACGAGCGGCCGCTGATCATCGAAGCCTCATCGACGACGAACAGCGTACGGCGGGAGCGGTTGAAATTGAGGTTGAACTGACTGTCGGGCGCCACGCTGCGCTCACGGTAGATGGTGCGGTGGATGGTGGCTGCTGGCAGGTGGCTGTTGACGGCAAACACCTTGGCCGCACGACCGGTGGGCGCCATCAGCACGATAGGCTGACCGAGGCTGTGAAGGGTGTCGACCATTGCACTGGCCAGCGTGGTCTTACCCGTACCTGCCGAACCGCGCATCACCATCGCCGACCCTGGCGAACGGTCGGCCAAGAAGGCGGCAAACATACGCGTCGCGGCCAACTGGTCTTGCGTCGGCGCAAAGCCGAGGCGTTGCAGGATGCGGTCAACAAATTCGGTTGTTTTCATGGGCGGCGGATATACGGAAGGATATGTTAAGCGCTGACGGACAATGCGTTACCTGAACAGTGAGAAGTTGACGCTGCCGTAGCTGCGGTGCTCCACGAAGCGGGGATGGTCGGAGAAGTCATTGTGCTTGCCATGCTCAAAGACAAAGATGCCGCCGTCGCTGAGTATCCCGCTGTCGAGCACCAACTGTGGTATCTGCGGCAGTTGCTCGAGGGCATAGGGCGGGTCGGCAAAGATAAGGTCGAACTGACTGTGACATTTCTTGACAAAGCGGAAAACATCGCCCCGCACCAGCACGTTGTCGGTGGTACCGATCTTCTTCATGCATTCGGCGATGAATCGGGCGTGGTCGCGGTCGCCCTCCACACTCACCACAGGGCGGCAGCCGCGTGAGAGCATCTCAAGCGAGATACTGCCCGTACCGGCGAAGAGGTCCAAGGCACTGGCACCGTCGAAATCGATGTAGCCATTCAGTACGTTGAAGATATTCTCCTTGGCGAAATCTGTGGTCGGGCGCGCCTTGAACGTGCGGGGAATGTCGAAATGACGCCCTTTGTATTGACCTGTTATGATGCGCATGGTTTATCCGAGATAAAGGGTGATGAGGTCGAACGTGATGCCGCGCAACTGCGTGAGCGGGGCGCGGTTGAAGCTGGCCGACGGATTAATAACGCTCACCACCTGAATATATTTGCGTAATGTGTCGAGCAGGGCATCCTTGTCGAGCAGGTTGCCCACAAGGAATAACTCATCGCGCTGCTGGTCGAGGGCGAGCTGCTTCCAGACGAAGAGGATGAAATACACCAGGTCCTTCACATGGCGCGCCTCATAGCGGTTGGCGAAGATGAAGCGGTTGCGCTCGAAACTGACCAACTCCAACACGTTGTCGTGGTAATAGGCAAAGAGCTTACGCCGGTTGCCCACCGCACTGCGCCGCCGCAGGTAGTCCCACACGGGGCGCATGAGCAGCGTGAAGCGTACGTCGGGAAAATGGTCGTCAACAACCAATTTCAGGTCTTTGTTGACGGCAAACAGCGCCACGGCATTGAGCTGCGGCAGCACGTTGCTCATCACCAGGCGGCCCTCGGCCTCGGGGAAGCTGTGGAAATAAAGCTGCGCGTTGTTGGCCTCGTTATATTCCTCGACGGGGATGAGCAGCGACGGACAGTCGATCAACACCTGCGCACGGGTCAACGGCCGGCTGAGCAACGGCACGGTCTTGAACGCCTCACGCAGGTTGGCGGGCATCGACACGCCGCTCTTAGGCACGTATGGCTCATAGATAATCTGCGTGCCGGCCGAATTGTCAGGCACTGAGAAACTCAGTGAGCCTTTGGCTACGCGTATGGTCAGTCGGGGTTGTTTGTTCTGCTCGCTATCCATAAGTATTGTTCGTTTTCGTTTCTGTTGTTACGGTATGGCGCTGTGGCCGATGGTCATTCCCAGTTGCCGGCGTTGTTGTTGGGCGTCTCAAGGTCGCCGATCTTCAGTCCGGGGAAGCGGCCGGCGCCCATAGCCTCATCGGTGAGGTTGCTCACCTCGTCGGCATCGAGTCCCTGCAGGTATTCATCATAGCGTGCGCCGCACTCCATGACGGGTATCTGGCGCCCGGTCTTACCCATGATACCCGACGCGCGCAGACTGAAGGGCTTACGGGTGTTGGGGATATAGCGCAGTGAGTCGGCCAACAGTCCACCCTTGACGAGTGCATTGAAGTCGCCCGTATAGGTACCATGACGCTGGCAGTAGCGCTCCTCGGCCTGTCGGATGGCGACGAGACGCGTCTTCACCTCGGTCTCACGCACCTGTCGCTCGTGGTCAAACCGCAGCGGCGCATTGACGCTGAGAAAGCAAAGCACGACCAGCAACAGTACGCAGCCGGTCAGCAAATAATTAGTTTTCATACTGCAAAGATAGTGCAAACGAGGGGAAAGAGAAAGAAAAAAAGAATTTTTCTTTTAATGGGGCGAATGGGTCTTATGGGTTTTATGGGGTGAATGGGGCAACCAACTCACTTATTTTCTCCTCGCTGCAGCGTGATGATGTTGATCTCGGGCCAAGCGCCGAGGCGGAATGGTACGGTGCCACCAATGCCCGTCGAGACATAGAGCATCGAACCGTCTTCGGTGTATTTGCCGCCCCACTCCTGATAGGCGACCTTCGAGGGCGACAGCCGCCCTACCCTAAGTTGCCCCGCATGGGTATGGCCCGAGAGCGTCAACGCGATGTCGGTCTGATGAAGCACCCCACGCCGCCAATGGCTCGGGTCATGGCTCAACAATATCTTGAACATCCCCTGCGGCAGCCCCTCCATGGCCTTCTTCAGATCGCCGTAATCCTGGAAGGGCGGACGACTGATATTCTCCACACCGATGATGGCGATGGCGTCGTCGCCACGGTGGATGAGCACATGTTCGTTCATCAGCAGATGCCACCCTATCTTCTCTTCAAGATAGTGCAGCACCGTCTGATTTTTCGCCACGTTGCGCTCACTCTTGTCCTCGCCATATTCGCAATAGTCGTGATTGCCCATGATAGACAATACGCCGTCGGTGGCACTGACCTGCTTCAACACATGCTGGAAGGGAATGACCTCCTCGGCCGAGACATTGACCAAGTCGCCCGTGAATACGACGAGGTCGGCATGCTGATCATTGACCAGCGCCACGAGTTTATCAATGAAACGACGGTTGCGCAGATAGGTACCGATGTGAATATCAGACAGTTGCAACACGCGATAACCATTGAACGACGCCGGCAGCAACGGTGATACGCATGTGGCGCGCCGCACGATGACGTGGCGCCAACCGAAGAAGAAGCCATAGGCCATGAGCATCTCCCACAGGATGGGGAGCAACAAGGCCCAGCACCATCCTGCGAACGGCCAAACGACAAGAAACAACACGGCTGGAACGGCGATGAGCAGGCAGCTGCCTGTGATGAGCCGCATGGCGGTGTTGTGGCGCAACTTTATTTTCATATCAATGCTCTTTGGGGCAAAGATAAACAATTTTGCGGTAGCCTGAACCCAATTAATGTTAAATAATTCCCCTTAAACGACAAAAGGCCTGAAGTTTTGGTAACTTTGCCGTCCGTTGGATAATATTCAAATCAAATATACAAACTATGAAGAAATCAGCAATGCTTGCTGCAGCCGCTGCCGTAGTCATGATGATGACTGCCGCACGCCCTGCCGACGATAACGTGATGACAAAAGATGGCAAGACGACCATCGTCAACACTACCACCCTCACCAAGAACGTACGTGGCTACCACGGTGCTACTCCGGTGAAGATTTATATCAGTGGCAACAAGATTACGAAGATTGAGACACTGCCCAACCGCGAGAGTCCGCAGTATTTCGCCCGTGCCAAGAAGTTGCTCACCAAATACGAAGGCAAGAGCGTAAAGAAGGCTGCCACGATGAAAGTTGACGCCGTCACTGGCGCTACCTTCTCCTCAAAGGCACTTATCAAGAACGTGCAGGCTGGCGCCAAGTATTATAAGGAGAATAAATAACAGCCAGCGCTTACAACCATAAACCAACCCCACCCGCTGCTTCGCGATGCCACTCAAACAGAGTGGAAATGTGCGAAACAACGGGTGGGGTTTATTGTTAGGCGCTTATGGTTACATCCCCATTCCGCCACCCACACTGTTGTTCTGATGGGCGTCGTTGAAGTCGTTGTTAATCTTGGAATTGTACTGGGCGAACTGCTTCTTGGTGTTGCCAAAGTTCCACTTCACCGACAGCGCTACTATCTGCAAGGGGATGGAAATATGGGTGAGGTTGCTGAAGTCCTTGCCTGCATTGTACTGGTTGATGACGAGGTGGCTGCGGAGCGGGTTGGCAAAGCGTGCCGAAACCTCCAACCGATCCTTGAGGAAGGTGCGGGTGAGCGAGGCATTGAAGAACTGCATGCCGCTGTTGTAGCCCATAAGGTTGTAATTGCGTGTTTGGGCGAAGACGCCTAATGAGCCTTTCACCTTCCAGGGCAGTTGCTGCTCCAGTCCGACATAGGCGCTGCCCGACCATCCCCAGTTGTGATAGCCCAGTTCCTTGGCCTTCCAGTCGCCGTAAGACACGTTGCCGTTGAGCATCAGCGTGGAGGTCTTGGTGGCCACCCAACGGACAAAGGCATCTACGTAGGTGTTGCGGCTCTTGCCATTGTTGGCGTAGGTGCTGTTGTACTTGTTGTCGGCGTCGATAAACTGGTAGCTCTCAATCTCGTTGCCGACGTAGTCGTGGCTGAGGCTGGCGTTGAGCATCAGCTTGGGCGTGAAGAAGTTGTAGGCCAGCGTCACGTTGTGCGACTTCGCCACGGCGAGCGATGGATTGCCATAGGTCAGCGATGTGGGGATGCTGCGGTTGACGTATGGGTTGAGCTGGCTGATGCCGGGTCGCGAGATGCGCATGGTGTAGGTGAGTCCGAGATTGGAAGTCGGCGTGATGTTGTAACCCACGCTGCCCGACGGCACGAGGTTGCCATAGTCCTTGTGGAAGTCACGCTCGCTGTGCTCGGCATACTTCACGCTCTCGAAGGTGTGCTCGTAGCGCAGACCCAGGCGGGCGTTGTATTTCTCCTTGGTCAGTTTGTACTGCGCGTAACCGGACACGATGCTCTGCAGGTTGCGGTAGAGCATGCTGTTATCGGCATTGAATACGTCCTCACCGTCAATGACATCATAGAGTCGGCTGTCGCTCTTGTTGCGTCGGCTGATGAACTTCGCGCCTGTCTCCAACGTCTGCCCTTTGCCAAGGTCAAGTGTCAGGTCGGCCTGACCCGTGTGGCTTGTGCCCCAGGTACGCGAATCGGAGTAGAGATCGCTCAGAGTGAGCCCCACCACGCCGGCCACATCATTGTAAGAGGTACGCGTGCGGTTGCGGGCCGGGTTGTAGTCGAAGAGATAGCTCAGCGTCAGCTGTGAGGTGTGATCGGCATTGAGCCATCGGGAATAGTCGGTGCTGGCATTGACACCCAGATATTTGTTGTGCTCCGAAGTGTGGTTGACATAGCTGAAGCCACCGCCGTAAGGACCTCCGGCGAACGTGTTGCGCGGATCGTAGTCATGATGGGTGTTGCCTCCGCTGATACCCGCGTTGACGTTGATGGTGCTCAGTGAGTCGAGTGCATAGCCGAGCGTGATGTTGCCCATGGAGAACGGATGATGCTCGTCTATCTCCATCTCGTTGGTCTCATGCGACTCGCCGAGCGTGGTCTGCTGGATGCGCGTGTTGGTTATCTTCATGTTGTCCATGGTCTGCCAGGAGAAAAATCCCATGGTACTGTAAGTGAGCTTGCCCTGCTGACCGCCAACGTAGATGTTGGCACGCTCGCCATGATTGCTGGCGGTGAGCTCGACATTGCCGTTGTAGCAGTTGTCGCACTCGCCGTTGGGCTTTCCGCCCTGGTGTACCATCTTGATGTCGAGCACGCCTGTAGTGCCCTCGGCATCGTATTTGGCGCCCGGTGAGGTGATGACGTCGATGCGCTGCACCATCGAGGCTGGGACGGACTTGGCTACTTGTGAGAAGTTGCTCTGAAACATCTGGTTGGGCTTGCCATCGACATAGACCTTGAAGTTGGAGGATCCTTTCACGGTGACGTTGTCCTGTCCGTCTACGTTGACCATCGGCACCTTGCGGAGCATGTCAAGGAGCGTCATAGTCTTCGAGTCAGCATCCTGCTGTACGTTGTAGGACATCTTGTCGGTGGTCATTCTAACTACGGGCTTTTGGGCAACGACCTCCACGCCTTCCAGGTCGAGGCTGTCGTTGAGGCCTTGTTGTTTCAGGCTGTCGGCTGGAGTCTGTGCCATGGCGGGCATGGCGGCAGAGAGCGACAGCAGTGTGAGGGCAAGCATGTGCTTGCCATTGAAGTGAGTATTCATTGTCTTGTCATTGTTTTTTTGAGGGGACGCTGCACAGCAGCGTCTTACAGAACGGGGTGGGAGAGACGGGGTGAGAGAGACGGGGTGGCGGGGAAGCGGTGGCGGGGCTTAAGGGATGGAGGCAGAGCCTTTCTTTACGTCATCCCAGGTGATGTCGAGGAGCCGCATTTGGCGGACGAACTCAGGCAGCACGGTCTTGAGGAACGTCTGACGGCGGGTCTGCCTGATATGCCGCTGCGCGTCTTCCGCCACGAAATAGCCGAGGCCGCGCTTGTTGAAGATGATGCCTTCCTGGGCCAGCTGGTCGTAGGCTTTGACGGCGGTGTTGGCGTTGACGCCGAGTTTCGCCGCATACTCGCGCACGCTGGGTACGCGGTCGAAAGCCTGATAGACGCCAGCCAAGATCTCGTCGCTCAGCCGGTCGGCTATCTGCAGGAAGATGGCCTTGTCGTTATTGAATGGCATAGCTTTGTGTGTTTTGTGTTGGAGGAATGGTTACTTCTGCCACTGCAGTTTTGATGTATCGATGTCGCCGCTGCCGGCGATGTCTTTGTCGAGAGAGTGCAGGGTACCGGCGAGCGTGATATCGCCGCTGCCAGAGATGGCGACCTTGGCATGACCGCATTGGTCGAAGTTGAGCGTGCCGCTACCGCTTCCGGCAATGGCGAGCTTCGTATCGTCGACGTTGACGAGCTTGACCCTCACGTCGCCGCTGCCAGCGATACGGAATGAGGCAGTCTTGGCTTGGATGGTATCGGCATTAATTTCGCCGCTACCGGCCAGTTTGTAGGCGAAGTCGTCTGTCATGACGACACGCTTCAACATACTGGTGCTGCTGCCGGCCGTCTGCATCACGAAGCTCTGACCGGTGAGGTCGGTCTCGGCATAGAAGTCGCCGCTGCCGGCTGTTGACAAGGCGGTCAGCGAAGGCGCGCTGACATACATTACGGCATCTTGGCTATAAGAATTGAAACGAAGCACGGTGATGCCTTTTTGCTTCTTTTGCGGTTTCTCCTCAATGGTGAGCTGGCCGTCGCGGACTGCGATGGTGTGGGTGTCGTACCAATGCTGGGGTGCCTTCAGCACAACCTTGAAGGTGTCTGACTGCGTGAAGAAGATATTGCAGTTGGACTGGTTCGAGATGCTGTTGAAGTCGCGAAGGTTGAGCGTAAAGGTCTTCTTCGGCTCGTTTTTTTCAGAAACTTTCTCGATGCGGCAGGCCGACAGCGAGACGATGGTCACGATGGCTATAAACAGAAATGCTAACTTTTTCATAATGATGCTTGTCTTGTTTTTGTACTCATTAAACCCATTAGACCCATAAGACCCATAAGACCCATAAGCCCCATGGACAGTTACTTGTTAATCCACTGGTTGTTGATGACCTGCAGACGGGTGTAGCGGCGGTAGGCAAACCAATAGCAGAGCGCGGAGAGGATGATGGCGACGATGAAGTAGAGTGCAATCCACCAGTTGTCGTAGAGTATGATGGTGTAGCCCTCGTCGATGAAGTCAAAGAAGAGTTTTGCGCCAAGCCCAAGGAGGGTAAGAACCACCATACCGAGCACCATCCACGAGAGAATCGCCATGACAATCGGATGCTTGTGGTAGATACTGCCAAAGAGAAGAAAAACAGCATGCTGGAAGATGACGGCCATGATAAACATCCAGGGACCGAATGCAAAAGAGTTAACGTCATCGTATTCCTTCACCGGATTATTGAAGTTCCAAAGCTGAGGCATGCTTTCTGCCGCATACGATACGGCCCATCCGGCGGGCGCCTTGCCGAACGCCATGACCAGGAGGTGCTGCACGAGGTCGCCGGCGAGGAAGCCAACAATGGCAGCGAGGGGTATGGCGATGATGAGCACGAGGTAGCGCGAGATGAACTTCTCCAGGTTCGAGGCGGGGAGCATGAAGTCGTTGATGCGTTGCTGGCGGGTCTTGAGATTGGTGAAGATGCCGGCACCACAGGTTACGATATAGACCAAAAAGAACACGATGCTGAACATCGTCATGCTGAAAGCAGAGTCACTGACAGGCTTGAGAATCAGCATGATCATCTGCGGGATGACGAGGAGTCCGAAGAATGCCAACATCATGGTGATGATTTGGCGTTTGCTGAGCAGCAGTTGCCAGCGCAGCACTTGTAGGAATCTATTCTTGTTCATTGTATTGCTATATATAATAAGGTGTAGAAGGGATTACTTGTTGGTTATCTTTCCGCCGATGGTAGCGTTGAAGAGCAGTTCGAGGTTGACCTGCGTCTCTTCCTCGCCCTCACCGCGCTCCATGATGACGGCGTTGCCCTGCAGCGAAGGTTCGGCATAGATGACGGAGTCGTCCATCTCTTGTGGCGTGACCAGACGGAAGGCGTAGCGATGAGAGAGGTCGGCGATGGAGGCATTGAGCAGCACACGGCTCCGGTCGATGATGACGACATGGTCGAGCAGGGTCTCGATGTCGTGCACCTGGTGGGTCGAGATGATGAGCGTGCGGTCGTCAGCCATGTGTGAGGCGATGACCTTGCGGAACAGCGCTTTCGAGGGGATGTCGAGACCGTTGGTGGGTTCATCCATCATCAACAGTTGCGTGTTGGTGGCCAGGGCGAAACTCATATACACCTTTTTCTTCTGACCCATTGAGAGCTCCTTCAGATTGGGTTCGGCAGGCATCTCGAAGTCGGCCAGGCACTGTGCGAGCGTCTCGTCGCTGAACTTCGGGTAGAAGGCGTGCATCGTCTGTTTGAAAGCCTCGAAGCTCATGTCGGGCATGGCATACTCCTCGGGTACGATGAACACCTCCTGCAGCATTTCGGGCTTACGCAGTCGGCTCTCGATACCGTTCACCTTGACGGTGCCGTGCTTAGGACGGAGCAGTCCGCTGATGAGGTAGAGCAGGGTCGATTTGCCGGTGCCGTTCTTGCCGAGGAGACCGTAGATGCGGCCGGGCTCGAGGTGTAGGCTGAAGTCGCTGAACACTTGGTGGCGGCTGCCCTGATAGTTAAAGCTGAGGTTGCTAACGTCTATCATTTCCTTTTTCATTGATGGTTATTATGCGTATTGGTGTACTACTTAAGTAATACACTGCAAAGATAAGACGACTACAGCGAAATTCCCAAATAAATAGACGGAAAAGATGAGAATATAAACATAGATTAACATTATGGTAGAGGAATAGCGGAGATTATTGACAAGCGTTAACATTAAATCGAGCAATAGTAGCTGCAGAGCCCCAACATTCAGCACTGCAACAGGGAAAGGGAGCAGGCTACATTTGGCAATATACCACGTTTGTGGTAGGCGAAATGCCCCGAATGTGCGATGGTGGGGATGAGAAAATCGACGTAACTTTGCAACTGTAAAATAACAAAGACATATTAACGACGCCAACCGCTCAATCATCAGGTTCTGGGGAAGGCCTTAAAAACAATAACAACTATGAGCAACGAGAAAAAACTTCACTTCGAGACTTTGCAACTGCATGTAGGCCAGGAACAGGCCGACCCCGCTACTGACGCGCGTGCGGTACCAATATATCAGACCACCTCTTACGTATTCCACAACGCCCAGCACGCCAGCGACCGTTTCCATCTGAAGGACGCCGGCAACATCTATGGTCGTCTGACCAACACCACGCAGGGCGTATTTGAGGATCGTGTGGCTGCCCTCGAGGGTGGCGTTGGCGGTCTGGCCGTAGCCTCAGGCGCCGCAGCCGTGACCTACGCCATCACCAACCTTGCTTACGCCGGCGACCATGTGGTAGCTACCGACACCATCTACGGCGGTACCTACAACCTGCTGAAGCACACCCTGTCGAAGTACGGCATCGACACAACCTTCGTCAACCCCGACGACTACGACGCCATGGAGAAGGCCATCAAGCCCAACACCAAACTGGTGTATATCGAGACCCTCGGCAACCCCAACTCCAACATCTCCGACATTGAGCGCTCGGCTGCCATCGCCCACAAATACGGCATTCCATTGGTCATCGACAACACCTTCGGCACGCCTTACCTCATCCGCCCGATTGAGCACGGCGCCGACATCGTCGTCCACTCCGCTACGAAGTTCATCGGTGGTCACGGTTCATCCCTCGGCGGCGTCATCGTCGACGGCGGTAAGTTCGACTACTTCCAGAACGACAAGTTCCCCGGCTTCACCAAGCCCGACCCCTCTTACCACGGTCTGGTCTTCGGCAAGCTGCCCGCTCCGTTCGTGACCCGCGTCCGCGCCCTGCTGCTCCGCGATGAGGGTGCCTGCATCTCTCCGTTCAACGCTTGGGTGCTGCTGCAAGGCCTCGAGACCCTGTCACTGCGCGTAGAGCGCCACGTCTTCAACACGCTGAAGGTCATCGACTACCTCAAGACGCAGCCGCAGGTGAAGAAGATCAACCACCCCTCACTGCCCGATCACCCCAACCACGACCTCTACGAGCGTTACTTCCCCAACGGCGCCGGGTCCATCTTCACCTTTGAGATTGACGGCGACCAGCAGAAAGCTTGGGATTTCATCGACCATCTGAAGATCTTCTCCGACCTGGCCAATGTCGCCGACGTGAAGTCGCTCGTCGTGCATCCGAAGAGCACCACTCACTCCGAGCTCAGCGACGAAGAGGCTTCTGAGCAGGGCATCTTCGACGGCACCATTCGTCTGAGCATCGGCACCGAGTATTATCAGGACCTCATCGACGACCTCGATCAGGCGTTCGAAGCAGTGAAGTAAGTTTTATAGTTCTTAGTTTATAAGTTTTTGAGCTTTTGGTATGGTGGTTTTACCTTTAGCATATTAGAAGCTCAAAAACTTGAATCTCAGGAACTCATAAACTCACGAAACAAATTAAGAGCTCAAAAATTCATTAACTTATTAACTCACGAACTCACATGAGAATATTCAAACAAATAACAGACCTTATTGGTAACACCCCATTAGTTGAACTGAATAAGTTCTCCGCACTTCGCGGCTTACAGAAGCCCATCATCGCGAAGGTAGAGTTTTTCAACCCCGGCGGCAGCGTGAAGGACCGCATCGCCCTGGCCATGATTCAGGCCGCTGAGAAGGCCGGTACGCTGAAGCCCGGTGCCACCATCATCGAACCGACGAGCGGCAACACGGGTGTCGGACTGGCACTGGTCTCAGCCGTGAGAGGCTACAAGCTCATCCTCACCATGCCCGAGACGATGAGCGTGGAGCGCCGCAACCTGGTGAAAGCCTATGGCGCAAAGGTGGTGCTCACCTCTGGTGCAGCCGGCATGAAGGGCGCCATCGCCGAGGCCGAGCGTCTGCGCGACAGCATCCCCGGCAGCGTCATCCTCGAGCAGTTTGAGAACCCTGCCAACCCGCAGCGCCACTACGAGACCACGGGTAAGGAGATCTGGGACGACACCGACGGCAAGGTCGACATCTTCGTAGCCGGCGTAGGCACGGGCGGTACTGTCTCCGGTATTGGTAAGCGCCTGAAGGAGCTCAATCCCAACGTACAGGTCGTTGCCGTTGAACCCGAGTCGTCACCGGTGTTGGAAGGTGGCAAGCCCGGTCCGCATAAGATCCAGGGCATCGGAGCTGGCTTCGTGCCGAAGACCTACAACCCCGACGTCATCGACGAGGTGTTTGCCGTGAGCAACGACGACGCCATCCGCGCTGGCCGTCAGATTGCACAGCAGGACGGTGTGCTGGTGGGCATTTCCTCGGGTGCAGCCGCTTTCGCCGCCACCGAGATTGCCAAGCGCCCGGGCAATGAGCACAAGAACATCGTGGCACTGCTGCCCGATACCGGCGAGCGCTACCTCTCCACGGTGCTTTACGCCTTCGAGGAGTATCCCCTGTAACCACTGATTCAACAGATATTTTCCTACGTAGGGGCGGACCGTTGTGTCCGCCCCTATTCGTTATCCCTCCTGCGATTTATTGCTTTTCCTATTACCGCTATTACCGCACGCTACTAACCCGCTGAATATCAAACATTAAAGTTGCGGTAATATGGCCCAAACATTACCGCAACATTACCGCAAACATTACCGCAAAATGATAAAAAGCCGCCCCATAGCACCCTTCAGGCCTCTCCCCGGCCCTCCCCCGAGGGGAGGGGGAAATACCAGAAGCTATTCTCCGGCCCTCCCCCGAGAGGAGAGGGAAAGAGCATTTTGGTAGTAGTGTAGTGGCCGGTCTTGTGCCGGCCACCAGCCGTCGGTATATTATCAGCATAAACGCAATTACCATGAATCCTAACGATGATTCCGATTGTGGATGCATCGTTTAAACTTTACGTTTGCGGCTGGTGGCCGGCACAAGACCGGCCACTACACTGTCATCGGTGAGGCTCCATCTGCGATAGCTATGGTATCGCGGTGCGATAGCTATGGTATCGCGATGCGATAGCTATGGTATCGCGACTCGATAGCTATGGTATCGCGATGCGATAGCTATGGTATCGCTGAGCGAGGGGACGATAGAGAAGATAGAGACGCTGCACAGCAGCGTCCTACTGAACCATCAAAGTTAGGGTAGGAACGGGTAACTATAGTCCTAAAAGCAGCCATCCGTTTAACACGCATTTGACTGGACTTCCGGACTTCTGACTTCAGGACTTCTAAAAAAGCCCTTCTTTTCCTTGTTTTTCCTTATTTGCGGTAATGTTTGCGGTAATGTTGCAGTAATGTATGAGGCATATTACCTCACCTAACACCCTTATTATCAACGAGAAAAGGTGGCGCGGTAATTGCGGTAATATATTTTATCAAAATTCTCCTGGAGGGAGTTGAGAAAACGGGGCTTTCGGGCTTGCCAAAATCCGCGTTTGGCAAGCGTAACCGTGAGCAACGTCGGCAAGCGTAACCACAAACAACGTTGGCAAGGTGCATAAACAAATAACCGCTGCACCCGGGCGATGGCGTGCAGCGGTTATTGTAGCTTATGGTTCAGCGACCAGCCTTAGAGCGGCGTGGTGAAGATGAACTCACGCATGACGTAGTAGCAGAGGATGCCAGCGAGGTAACCTGCAAAGGCAATCCACGAGACATGCTTCATGTACCAGCCGAAGGTAATCTTCTCCAGACCCATGACCACCACACCGGCGGCCGAGCCGATGATGAGCAGCGAACCACCCACGCCGGCGCAGTAAGCCAACAGCTGCCAGAAGATGCCGTCGACAGCGAAGTCACCGACAGCGGCAACGGGGTACATACCCATGCATCCGGCCACGAGGGGCACATTGTCGATGATGCTCGACAGTACACCGATGATGCCCGTCACCATGAAGTGGTTGCCGTTGAACGCGATGTTGAGCCCCTTGCCCATAGCCGTGAGGGCGCCAATCTCAGAGAGACAGGCCACCGACATCAGGATGCCGAGGAAGAAGAGGATGGTGCTCATGTCGATGTTACGGATGAGGTTGACCACACGCTTCTGCATGGTGGCATGCTGGCGGCGGAGGCGACGGTAGAACACCTCGGTCACAATCCACAACAAGCTCAGTACGAGCAGGATGCCGACAAACGGCGGCAGATGGGTGATGCTCTTGAAGATAGGCACAAAGATGAGGCCACCGACACCGACCCAGAACACAACCTTACGCTGCAGTTCGGAGAAGTCCTCGCTGGCACTGGCCGTCTCCTCAGGCTTGACATCGTTGTCGAGGCTGCCCTTCAGGCCAAGCTGCAGGATGAGTGCAGGCACCACCATCGAGACGAGCGAGGGAATGGTGATCTCACTGATGACGCCGAGCGCCGTGATGAGGCCCTTGTTCCAAAGCATAATGGTCGTCACATCGCCGATGGGCGAGAAGGCGCCACCCGAGTTGGCCGCAATGATGACCAGCGCCGCATAGATGATGCGGTCCTTGTGGTCGGGCACCAGTTTGCGCAGAATCATAATCATGACAATCGACGTCGTCATGTTGTCGAGGATGGCCGACAGAATGAACGTCATGAAGGCGATGCGCCACAGCAGTGCGCGCTTGCTCTTGGTGTGCATCACGCGGCGCACCCAGTCGAAGCCTCCGTGCTGGTCGACCACCTCCACGATGGTCATGGCGCCCATCAGGAAGAACAGCGTAGTGCCGGTGTCGCCCAAATGGTTCTGGATGACGTCGGTGACAAACGTGAGCACCGCATCGGCCGAGCTGCCGAGTTCAGGGTGCTCAAGCTTGAGGATATCCATAAACTGCGGGTGGACCAACTGGACGAAGTAGCCGGGGGCAATCATGTAGAGCGACCACACCACGACAAACATAAGCAAGGCTACGGCGGCCTTGTTGACTTTAGTCACGCTTTCGAGGGCTATAAACAGGTAGCCGATGATGAAAACGATGATAATAGCAATTGAAAGTGTTGACATCTGTTATTGATCTACTAATTATGTGTCCATTTATGATTGTTGGTGCAAAGGTAATTAAAAATTATCGTTTTATGGGGCTGATTTTGTGAATAAAACGTTATCTTTGCATTATGGAATTCAATATAGCGGATATCGCCAATCTCTCGGATACGTCAAAGGTCAGGCTCAGCGAGAACATCATCCTCGCCGACGCCGACTATGTTGATTACGTTGCCTTCCAGCTCAGCGTGCAGTTTGAACGCATGCTGGACCGCCGCATTCCCAAGGCCGACATGAGTCAGTGGGCAGTGGATATTGCCCTCGACGGCGGTCTGCGCGACGACGGCAAGGACCACGAGACGCAGCTGTTGCTCGTCCACGAGAAGGCCAATCCGCAGATGGAGAACTTCCAGCCTTCGGTGTATGACACCGAGCTCAACGCGCAGGCCTTTGCCGACGAGCATTTAGGCGAGTTCCTGGTCAACTCGGTGCCGGTGGGCGACGTCGTGGGCAAGGACGACTATATCCTCGACGCCATACGTCTGGTGCTGAGCCACAATGAGGTGAAGCGCCTGATGATTATCCCCAATGCCGAGCAGGGCACGCTCTACGACGAGGTGCAGTCGGTGCTGCGCGACAGCGATACCGACCAGCGCATCACCGTGTTCGCCATGCAGCCCCTGCCGGGCGGCAACTTCCGCCAGGAGATTCTCGGCTATTCCGTGATGAACGCCTTGGGTATCAGGGCTGAGGAACTGAATAATAAGTAATTACCTATATCTATAAACTTAAAGCATTTGATTTACAATGAGTAGAAGAGTTTTGATGATTGGCGCCGGTGGCGTAGCTACGGTTTGCGCGTTCAAGATTGCGATGAACCAGGGCGAATTTGACAGTCTGATGATTGCCAGCCACCATAAAGAGAAATGTGACCGACTGGTGGAGTCCATCCACCGCAAGGGTTATAACATGCCCATTGAGACGGCCGAGGTGGATGCCGACGATGTGGAGCAACTGAAGAAGTTGTTCACGAGTTACCGGCCCGACCTGGTCATCAACCTGGCCCTGCCTTATCAGGACCTCACCATCATGGATGCCTGTCTGGCCTGCGGCTGCAACTACCTCGATACGGCCAACTATGAGCCGAAGGACGAGGCCCACTTCGAATACAGCTGGCAGTGGGCTTATCACGACCGCTTCAAGGCTGCCGGACTGACCGCCATCCTCGGTTGTGGCTTCGACCCGGGCGTGAGTCAGGCCTTCACGGCCTATGCCGCCAAGCATTATTTTGACAAGATAGAATATCTCGACATCGTCGACTGCAACGCCGGCAACCATCATAAGGCTTTCGCCACCAATTTCAACCCCGAGATCAATATCCGCGAGATTACGCAGAAAGGCCTGTATTATGAGGACGGCAAATGGATTGAGACGGCTCCGCTGTCCATCCACCGCGACCTCAACTACCCCAACATAGGTCCCCGCGACAGCTATCTGATGCATCACGAGGAGCTCGAGAGCCTCGTCAAGCACTATCCCACCATCAAGCGCGGCCGCTTCTGGATGACCTTTGGTCAGGAGTATCTCACCCATCTGCGCGTCATCGAGGACACGGGCATGGGCCGTATCGACCCCATCACCTATGAGGCACCGCTTGCTGACGACCCGACGAAGACGGTGAAGGTGAGCATCGTGCCCCTGCAGTTCCTCAAGGCCGTGCTGCCCAATCCGCAGGACCTCGGCGAGAACTACGACGGCGAGACATCGATTGGCTGCCGCATCCGTGGCGTGAAAGCAGGGCGCGAGCACACTTATTACATTTACAACAACTGCCGTCACCAGGATGCCTATCATGAGACGGGCATGCAGGGCGTGAGCTATACCACCGGCGTACCGGCCATGACGGGTGCGCTGATGTTCCTCAAGGGCATCTGGAAGAAGCCCGGTGTGTACAACGTCGAGGAGTTCGACCCCGATCCGTTCCTGCAGACGCTTGCCCAGCAGGGGCTGCCCTGGCATGAGGAGTTCGACAAGGACATTGAGTTTGGCATTTAATTCATTACAATATATTTATGGCAAAAACAGAAGAGCAAATGGCCGCCGAGCAGGCGGACCGTCAGCAGGCAGAGAAGCAGGCTAAACTGAAAGCGCTGCAGGCTGCCATGAGCAAGATAGAAAAGGACTTCGGCAAGGGCTCCATCATGCGGATGGGCGACGAGAAGGTGGAGAACGTGGATGTCATCCCGACCGGCTCCATCGGTCTCGACGTAGCCCTCGGCGTCGGTGGTTATCCCCGCGGCAGGATTATCGAGATCTTCGGTCCTGAGTCGTCGGGTAAGACCACGCTGGCCATCCATGCCATCGCCGAGGCGCAGAAGCAGGGCGGCATTGCGGCGTTCATCGACGCTGAGCATGCCTTCGACCGCTTCTATGCCGAGAAGTTGGGCGTCGACGTCGACAACCTCTGGATTTCCCAGCCCGACAACGGTGAGCAGGCCCTGCAGATTGCCGACCAGCTCATCAGCAGTTCGGCCGTCGACATCCTCGTCGTCGACTCCGTGGCTGCCCTCACGCCGAAGAAGGAGATTGAGGGCGACATGGGTGACTCGGCTGTCGGCTTGCAGGCGCGACTGATGAGTCAGGCCCTGCGTAAGCTCACCGGCACCATCTCCAAGACCAACACCTGCTGCATCTTCATCAACCAGCTGCGTGAGAAGATTGGTGTGATGTTTGGCAACCCCGAGACCACCACGGGCGGTAATGCCTTGAAATTCTACGCCAGCGTGCGTCTCGACATCCGCCGGGTGACGAGTCTGAAGGATGGCGACAACGTCATCGGTAACCACGTGCGCGTGAAGGTGGTGAAGAATAAGGTGGCGCCTCCCTTCCGCAAGGCCGAGTTCGACATCCTGTTCGGCGTCGGTATCAACAAGGTGGGCGAGTTGCTCGACCTTGGCGTCGATTTCGACATTATCAATAAGAGCGGCAGTTGGTTCAGCTACAACGGTTCGAAGCTGGCCCAGGGCCGTGATGCCACCCTTGCCCTGCTTCGCGACAATCCCGAGCTCTGCAGCGAGATTGAGAAGCAGGTCATGGATAAGATTAAGGAGAGCGAGGGGTAGGCCTCACCCCCAGCCCCTCCCCAAAGGGGAGGGGCGTAAGATGCCAGTGTAGTGGCCGGTCTTGTGCCGGCCACCAACTGCATACGTAATTACCCAGTCCCGAATGATAAAAGGTTGGTGCTATACCGGCGGCTGGTGCTATACCGGCGGCTGGTGGCCGGCACAAGACCGGCCACTACACTACACGAAATGCCCCCGACAGGATTTGCTTTGCGCAACCCTATCGGGGGTAATCTATTTTACTATCGGAGGTAATCTATTTTAATCGTAAGGCTTTTACTATCCCTTCGGCAACCCCAATCTATCCCTTCGGCAACCCCAATCTATCCCTTCGGCAACCCCAATCTATCCCTTCGGCAACCCCAATCTATCCCTTCGGCAACCCCAATCCGCCATCTCGGCATACTACTCCCCTCCCCTTTGGGGAGGGGCTGGGGGTGAGGCTGTAGGGGGTGAGGCTGTAGGGGGTGAGGCTGTAGGGGGTGAGGCTTTCTTTTAGTTCTTCGTCCAGAACGACGGCGTGAGGACGATGATGACGCTGAAAATCTCAAGACGGCCGATGAGCATCATGAGTGAGCAGAGCCACTTCACAAAGGCGGGAAGTGACGACCACGACATCGTTGGGCCAATCTCAAGGCCGAGTGTCGGGCCAACGTTGCCCAGACTGCTCAGGCAGATGGTGATGGAGTTGGTGTTGTCGATGCCCGCCGCGATGAGGACAAACGACATGATGAAGATAAGCAGGAAATAGGCCGTGATAAACGCCAACAGCGAGACACGCTGACGGTCGGGCACATTGACACCGCTCACCCGCATCGGCAGCACGGCGTTGGGGTGGAGACGCTGGGTCAGTTCGTTATACAGCGTCTTGATGAGCATCACGCCCCTGACACATTTCACGCCGCCGCTCGTACTCCCCGAGCAGGCGCCTATGAACATGCACAGCGCCAGCACCACCCAGGTGACGTGGGGCCACAGACCGGCGTCGTCGTTGAACAGTCCGGTGGTGGTGATGAACGACACCACCTGGAAGATGGCCGAGCGGAAAGCGTGTTCCAGATCGTAGTGGTTGCGCAGCAACAGCTCAAACATAATAAATAAGGTGGCGATGCCCACTATGATACAGTAGAAGCGGAACTCTGAGTCCTTGAGCATTATCTTTATCTTTCCTTTCACCACCGAAGAGTACATCAGTGTGAAGTTGACACCGGAGATAAAGCAGAAGAACACGGTGACGTATTCCAGAGCGGGCGATTTGAAGTATTCGGTGCTGTTGTTGGTAATACCGAAGCCACCGGTGGCCGTTGTGGACATGCTGTAGTTGATGGCCTCAAACCAGTTCATACCGAAAATCATGTAGCTTCCCATGCAGGCCAGGGTGATGGTGAGATAGACAAGCCATATCCACCTGACGTTGGTTGAGAGCCTTGGATGGAGCTTTGACTTCAGAGGTCCGGTGGCCTCGGCGGCGAACACGCGTGTGCTGCCGCTGCCCCGTGCGATGGAGGGGATGAGGGCGATGGTGGTGAACACGATGCCCAAACCTCCGACCCACTGGGTGAGCGAGCGCCAGAAAAGGATGGCGTGAGGCAGCGACTCCACATCGTCGATGATGGTGGCGCCGGTCGTGGTGAAGCCCGACATCGACTCGAAGTAGGCGTCGGTGAAGTTGTTGATGTAACCGCCCAACATAAACGGCAGCGTGCCGAAGAGCGAGAACACCACCCAGATGAGCGTGACCAGCAGATAGGAGTCGCGCCGCGACAGTCGGTTGTCGGCTTTGCGGCCAAAGTATTTGAACATGAAGCCGAAGAACGTCGTCACGACTATCGACCCCATGAATGGCAACGCATCCTCCTCTTTATAGCCCAGCGCCATCGCCATGCAGAGGCACATCATGAAGGCTTCCTGAAAGAGCAGGGCACCGATGACTTTGTAGATGAGCTTGAAGTTGATCACAGCGACAGTTTCTTTAGCAGTCCCTTGGCAATGCCAAACGACTTCGTGGGATTGAAGTATTTCTCAAGCAACTTGAGGTTGACGCCATGGCAGAACATCACGACGTGGTCGCCGGGCATGATGGTGGTGTTGCCCGATACGAGCATACCCTTACCGTCGCGCACCAGTCCGCCGATGGTCACGTCGTGAGGCAGTTTGAGGTCCTTCACGGGTTGCGTGGTGATGCGTGCGCCGCTCTTGGCTACGAACTCGGCCACATCGGCATTGGCCGACATGAGGAAGGTGACGTTCATCACGTCAGCGTCGAGCATGAGCTGATAGATGCGGCTGGCGGCAATGGCTTTCTTGTTGATGATGGTGCCGATGTCGAGGCTTTCGGCCATATCGACGTAGTCAATGTTCTCCACGTCGACCACGGTCTTCCTCACGCCGAGACGCTTGGCCGTGAGACAAGCCAGGATGTTGGTCTCGGCATTGCCGGTAAGGGCGACGAAGGCCTGCGTATTGTTGATGCCCTCATCTTCGAGCAGCGACGTATCGCGCGCGTCGCCGTGGATGACGAGCGCCTTCTTGCCGGAAACCAACTGGTCGAGGTCCTGACAACGGTCAGGGTCAATCTCAAATATCTTCGCATTCATATACTCCGGCAAGCCCTCCAAGGCGCGCACGGCAGTGGTGCCGCCGCCCATGAACATCACGTTGCGCACGTCGACGTAATGCTCCTTGCCCGTAATCTTGCGGATATAGGGAATGTACTGCTTCGTTGTCATGAAGTAGGCCAGGTCGAGGTTTCTCAGGCAGTCGTTGCCGCCGGGGATGATGGTCTCGTGGCCGCGTTTGATGGCCACGATGTGGTAGGGGTCGTCGGGGCCGCACAGCTCCCGCAGGGGCTTGTCGAGTATCTCGCTGTCCTGCCTGAGCTTGATGGCGAGCATGACGAGCGCGCCGCCGTGCACGTCCCAGCGCTGCCTCACCCACGACATCTTCAGACCGTTGTTGATCTCGCGTGCCGCCAGCATCTCGGGGTAGATGAGTTCGTCCACGCCCAGACCCTTGTAGAACAGGCGGATGTCCTCCTCCACGTATTCGTCGTTGTTGACCTTGGCCACCGTCTTCTTGGCCTTCAGCGCATGGGCGATGATACAACTGTTGATGTTCTCGCTCTCGTTGGGCGTCACGGCGATGAAGAGGTCGGCATTGGCGGTGCCGGCCTGCCGGAGCGTCTTCACGCTCGACGGTGAGCCGCAGATGGTGAGCAGGTCGTAGTCGGCGCCAATCTTGGCCAGACGGTCCTCATCGTCATCGATGATGGTGATTTCCTCCTCGTTGCGCGACAGCAGTCGGGCGAGGTGGGTGCCGATGGCATAGGCGCCGGTAATGATGATCTTCATAGCTGATTACTTTTCTTGTTCGTAGAGCTGTCTGATGGTTTTCACGATGCCTAAGGGGTCGATGCCGCAGATATGCTGCAGTTCCTCCACCGTTCCATGTTCGACGAAATGGTCGGGCAGTCCCAGTCTGACCACCCGCGGCGTATAGCCGTGGTCGGCCATCCATTCGAGCACCGCCGATCCCATGCCGCCCATTCTGGCACCGTCCTCCACGGTGATGATGCTGTCGTATTGCTCAGCCACCTCTTTAAGCAGCGCCTCATCAAGAGGCTTGAGGAAACGCAGGTCGTAGTGGGCAGCCGGCAGCTTGCAGCTGTCGATGGCCTGCTCCACATTGTAGCCGATGGGGCCAATCGAGATGACGGCCACCTTCCGGCCCTCGCGCAGCCGACGCCCCGTACCCACGGCGACCTCCTCGAGCGGACATTGCCAATCGGTCAGATGACCGCGGCCGCGGGGATAGCGTATGACGAACGTGCCCTTGCCGGGCAATTGCGCGGTATACATCAGGCGGCGCAGCTCATGCTCGTCCATGGGCGAAGCGATGGTGAGGTTGGGAATGCAGCGCAGGGCGGCCATGTCGAACGCACCATGATGCGTGGGACCGTCCTTGCCCACCAGTCCGGCTCGGTCGAGGCACAGCACCACCGGCAGGTTGAGAATGGCTAAGTCGTGGATGATATTATCGTAAGCCCGCTGGGCGAAAGCACTGTAGATATTACAGAACGGCTGCAGACCGTCCTTGGCCATTCCACCGGAGAACGTCACGGCGTGGCCCTCGGCAATGCCCACGTCGAACACGCGGTCGGGCATGGCCTTCATCATGATGTTCATCGAACAGCCCGTCGGCATGGCGGGGGTCACGCCAACGATGTGGGGATTCTGCTTGGCCAACTCGAGCAGGGTATTGCCAAACACCTCCTGAAATTTCGGCGGGCGGTTGGTGCAGTCCTCGATGATACGCTGTCCCGTTGCGGCGTCAAACTTGCCGGGAGCATGCCAGACGGTGGCATCCTGCTCGGCCGGCTTGTAGCCCTTGCCCTTGATGGTGTGCAGGTGAAGCAGCTTCGGCCCTTTCATGTCCTTGATTTGTCTGAGGATGCGCACGATGTTGTTCACGTCGTGGCCGTCGAAGGGACCGAAGTAGCGGATATTCATGCCCTCGAAGATGTTCTGCTGATGGCTGATGGCGCTCTTGATGGCGTTGTTGAGGCGGATGAGTCCCTTACGCCGGTCGTCGTTGAGATAGCCTCTGGCGTGCAGCCACGTCGAGGCCTTGAAACGCAGCTTGTTGTAGGTCTCGCTGGTGTCGAGGTTGAGCAGGTATTTCTCCATGCCACCCACGGCGCGGTCAATCGACATGTCGTTGTCGTTGAGGATGATGAGCATGTCGTTGGGCGTGGAAGAGACGTTGTTGAGTCCCTCGAAGGCCAGACCGCCGCTCATGGCGCCGTCGCCGATGACGGCCACGACGTGGCGCTCGGGATGGTTCTCCATCTTTGCGGCCACGGCCATGCCGAGGGCAGCCGAGATGCTGTTGGATGCATGTCCGCAGGTGAACGTGTCGTATTCGCTCTCCAAAGGCGTCGGGAAGGGGCGGATGCCGCCCAACTGACGGTTGGTGCAGAATCGATCGCGGCGTCCCGTGAGGATCTTGTGCCCGTAGGCCTGATGGCCCACATCCCACACGATGCGGTCGTCGGGGGTGTTGAATACATAGTGCAGCGCTACCGTCAGTTCCACCACACCAAGGCTCGAGGCAAGGTGGCCGGGATTGACCGACACCTCGTCGATGATGTCTTGGCGCAGCTCACTGCATACCTCGGGCAACTGGTCCTCGCTGATCTTCCTGAGGTCGGCCGGGTATTGTATCTGGCTCAACAGCCCGAACTTTTTCTTATTCATAGGGTTCGCTTGTCTTCTGTATTATGCTTAGGTAAATGCTAAACCATGCAAAGTTAGTCATTTCCTATTAAATTTATTGAAGATTAACCCACTTTTTATTGCTTCCCTGTCGTTTTGTCGCTTATTTTATCGGTTAATGTCTTGCCCCGCTCATTATATTTCATTAAATTTGCATCAATAAGAATTATCAACCCAAAACGACATGATGAATAAGAAACAAATCCTCTCCGTGTGCCTGCTGCTCGTCACCACGGCCGGCGCGGCTCACGCCAACGGTGGCATCACCGCCGCCATGCTCCGCCAGATGGAAGCCATGCAGCCGCAGTCGGCGGCCAATCAGGCGCTGGCTAATGCCATTGCCGGCAACAAGATTGACGACCTGGCCAAGAACTACCGCAACAGCGCCACGATGACGTCCAACTTCAGCGTGGAGACGCCGAAGCAGAGCATACACGACCAGAAAAGCTCTGGCCGCTGCTGGATGTTCTCAGGCCTCAACGTGCTGCGGGCCAACTTCGCCAAGGTCAACGACCAGAAGCGGACGGTAGAGTTCTCGCAGGCTTACCTCTTCTTCTACGACCAACTGGAGAAGGCCAACCTCATGCTGCAAGGCGTCATCGACTGCGCCAACAAGCCGATGGATGACACACGCGTGCAGTTCTTCTTCAAGAACCCCATCAGCGACGGCGGTACGTTCTGCGGCATAGCCGATCTGACCGAGAAATACGGACTGGTGCCGATGAGCGTCATGCCCGAGACCTACAACTCCGACAACACCCGCACCATGGCGCGCCTCGTCTCGTCGAAGCTGCGTGAATACGGCCTCGAGCTGCGCCGCATGGTGGCCGCCAAACAGTCGGCCAGCGCCATCGAAAAGCGCAAGACCGAGATGCTCGGTACCATCTACCACATGCTCACGCTGACCCTTGGCGAACCCGTCAAGCAGTTCAGCTACACCTTCACCGACAAAAACGGCAACCCTGTGGGCGAGACCAAGACCTACACGCCGAAGGAGTTCTACGACGCCACGGTGGGCCACAAGCTCAACGGCACCTTCATTATGGTGATGAACGACCCACGCCGCCCCTACCACAAGACGTATGAGGTGGAATACGACCGCCACACCTACGACGGCCACAACTGGCGCTACCTCAACCTGCCGATGGACGAGATTGCGCAGTTGGCCATTGCCTCGCTCAAGGACGGCCATAAGCTTTATTCAAGCTACGACGTCGGCAAGCAACTCGACCGCGCCAACGGCTATCTCGACACCTGCAACTACAACTACGGTCCCCTGTTCGCCACCACATTCCCGATGAACAAAGCCGACCGCATCAGCACCTTCGATAGTGGCTCCACCCACGCCATGACACTCACCGCCGTCGACCTCGACGCCGCCGGTAAGCCGCTGAAATGGGAGGTGGAGAACAGCTGGGGACCGAGCTATGGCCACAAAGGCTATCTCATCATGACCAACAGTTGGTTTAATGAATACATGTTCCGCTTGGTCGTCAACCGCAAGTACGTGCCCGAGACGCTGCTCAAGGAGTATGCGCAAAAGCCCGTCATGGTGATGCCCGAGGACCCGCTGTTCAGCGAGGACCAATAAAAAGCCGTTGCCCCATGTCGCTGGCGCTGTTGCTTTCCGCCCTGTTCACCTTTGTGGAGTTGAATTGCGAGAACCTGTTCGACACCCAATGCGAGGACTCGCTGCGCGACACCGAGTTTCTCCCGACATCGGTCTACCACTGGACCAACGGGCGCTACTGGCGCAAGCTCACCCGCGTCAGTCAGGCGCTCGTGGCCTGCGGCAGCGTCAACGGCGAGGGGCTGCTGCCCGACATGGCGGTGCTGACTGAAGTAGAGAACGACACCGTCATGCGCGACCTCTGCCGCCGCTCGCCCCTGCGCACGCTGCGCTACGAGTGGGTGATGACCGACGGTCCCGACGTGCGCGGCATCAATGTGGCGCTCATCTATTCGCCCTTCTCTTTCCGGTTGCTCAACCACCACTCCGTACGCATACAGCCGCCCGCCGGCTTCCGTCCGACGCGCGACCTGCTGTATTGCTCGGGCGAGCTGATGAGCGGCGACACGCTCCATGTGGTCGCCGTCCACGCCCCGAGCCGCACCGGTGGTGAACCGTTCTCGCGCCCCTACCGCCTCAGGGTGGCCGACCGCATTGCGGCCATCGTCGACTCCATCAACCGCGTGTCCGTCCATCCGCTCATTCTCATCGCCGGCGATTTCAACGACTACAGCACGAGTCCATCGCTGCAACGGCTGCAGGCGCAGGGGCTCACAGAAGTCTCGTCCAAGGCCGTCGGCAGCAACGGCGCCAAAGCCACCTACCGCTACCACGGCGAATGGGGCAGCCTCGACCACATTCTTTGCAATGCCCTTCTGGCCGGCTATCTGCGCTGGTGCGGCATTGCCGACTTCCCTTTTCTATTGGAAAAGGACAAGAAATACGGTGGCGTGAAGCCACACCGCACCTATCTCGGCCCCCGCTATTTAGGAGGCACCAGCGACCATCTGCCCTTGGTCGCCGTGTTTCAGAAGGACTGAGCCCCTACCCCTCTTGTTCGTGTAAGCCATTACACGGCAATAAAAAAAATAAGCTACGTGTAATCTAATGTAATAAAACACTTGCGGCATTGGCTTCCGTTTCCTAATTTTGCCGTGTCAATTGACGGGAGCCGCGCCTCTCCTCACATCAGGAAGGCACGTCTCAAACCTACAAAATCGTTATACTTTAAACTTATAGATTATGAAAAAGCAAATTTTCCTCGCCATGATGGCATCCGTGTTGATGCTTTCGAGCAGTGTAAACCTCATGGCTACGACACCAGAGAACAACCCCACAGAAGATAAGCAGGAGAGAGTGTTTGACGTGGTAGAGGTCATGCCCCAGTATCCTGGCGGAATACCTCAGATGATGAAGTTTATTATCAGCAACATCAAATATCCCAAGGACGCTATTAAAAAGGGAATGCAAGGAGCCGTCGTCGTACAGTTCGTTGTTGAGCCCGACGGATCCGTAAGCAATGTTCACGTGGTGCGCAGAGTCTTTCCCTCTCTCGATACGGAAGCCGTGCGCATGGTGAAGGCCATGCCCAAGTGGTCACCGGGTATGCAGAATGGTAAACCCGTGCGCGTGAGATTCAACGTACCCATCAGGTTCTCCCTGAATGGTAATGCTAAAGATGTTAAGAAGTAACCCGAAACGGTGACATGGGTCGCACCCTTTGCCAGCCATCATCTCTCCTGCATCATGCGTAAACTACTGCTCTGTCTCATCGCTGTCGCTTTGTTGGGAGCCTGCCGGCAGGCTCCCAACTACAATCGTGGTCTTTTATCCATAGATTCTCGACTGAAGGGCGACTCCAGCAATATTTTCCACGCGCTCGACAGCTTGAGACAGAGCGGTCTTTCTTATCCTGCCGACTCCGCCCTCTACAACCTTCTCTTCATCGAGGCCCTGCATCAGAATGGACTCTCGTCGCTCGACTCCGCTTCACTGAAGTTCAGTGAGCACTATTTCGACAGCGTAGGCGACCACGGGCACTGGGTGGCGACGCTGCTGCAAGAGGGCATCATGCATCTGCGTCAGGGCGACTTCGTCCCGGCCATCACCCGCATGAAGCAAGCCGAGTACTACAGCGACGGTCTGCCGAAGCGCGACCCACTGCACTACGACATACAGTTTGCCCTCGGAGAGGCCAACCAAGAGGCCAAGTGCAATGAACTGGCGCTGCAGCATTATCTGAAGTCGCTGTCCTGCGCCGACAGCGTCAGCCAGCGGAGCCGCTACGCCCAAAGCCTGCTGAGCATAGCCCAGGTGTATGGAAAGCTCGGCGAGACCGACAGCTTCATCATCTGCATCACCCGTTCGCTGCCAATGCTGTCGGAAGCCCAGCCCAAGGCGGAAGCCCTGACGACGCTCGCCGACTACTACTTCCATAAGCGGCAGATGGCGAAAGCCCGGATGTATGCCGGGAAGGCGGCCAACACGGGACTGGCGTATTTGGCCGCACGAACGATGGGCGACATAGAGGCTGCTGCGGGGAGGATGGACAAGGCCAAAGATTTCTACTATCTCGCGGTCAATGCCAACGATGCCGACACGCGCATCTATGCCTATCATAAGCTCATAGACTACTATCAGAACAAGAAGGATGACAAGACCCTGCTCTTCCTCAGCGAGAATCTTAACAGGGAATACCGCAACTATCAGCACATCAATTCCACCAAGATTGCCGCCATCCAAGCCGATATGGATTATGAGTGGCAGCAGGAAGCTGAGCGGCACGACAGGATGAAGCTCATCGTGTCGCTATTGGTTTTGACCGTCGTGGTCGTGCTGTCCATCGTCATTCAGAAGCGGAGGAACGGTCAGTTGAAAAGGCATATTGAACAGCTCAACCAACAATACAACGACTATCTGCAACGCTACACCCGACTCAGCAACGAGATAGAGCAGGCGCATCGCGAGAAGGATATGCACAGTTCGTTGCTCGAGGAGAAGAAGAAAGAGGTGGAGCGGCTTTCAGAGAAGCTGGCGCAGTTCCAGGAAGACAAATCGAAGCCGGTGGCCTGGGTAGACGACTACGGACTCTTCAACGCCGACATCGTCTTTCACCTCCACAACTGCGCGGCGCGCGGCAAGCATCCGGAGAGTGAGGACTGGCAGAGGCTCAACAACCTCTTCAATGAGAAGCAGCCCGACTTCATGACGCGTGTGAACCAGCGGACGCCGCTGTCGCAGCGCGAGCTGAGCGTCTGTCAACTCATCCGCCTGCGCTTCATTCCCTCGGAGATTGCTGTCCTGCTCTCCTCCACCCCTCAGGTCATCACCAACATGCGCTCCCACCTGCTGAAGAAGATCTTCGGTGAGCAAGGAGGCGCCCGCCTCTTCGATAGCCGGATAAGGGAGGTATAGAAGTGAGGAAGTCCGGAAGCTTTTGGAAGTCCAGAAGTCCGGAAGCTTTTGGAAGTCCAGAAGTCCGGAAGCTTTTGGAAGTCCAGAAGTCCGGAAGTCCAGAAGTCCAGTCATTACAATAAGTGGTAATTGGAAGTGTGACTTCTCCAAAACGCCACACCATTGTAATGACTGGACTTCCGTCTTCTGGACTTCAGGGAATGAGCGCACCGCAACAGCCGATGGCCACGCCCAGGCCCTTCTTCCACGTGATGGGTTCCTTCAAGATAAAGAACGACAATATCATGGCAAAGATGGGCATCGAGGTGGTGACGATGCTGGCATTAACGGGTGAGGTGATGCTCAGCCCGATATTGAAAAGGCATTGGTTGAACACGATACCGAGCAAGCCGGCGCCAGCCAACTTCAAAATGTCCTTCGCGGGGATATGCTCACGAGGACCGACAAACGACGCCAACCAAAACAACACTGCGGCGCCAGCCACACGAAACGACACTACCGAGACGCCATCAAAGCCGCTGTTCATTGCCGACTTGGCAATGGGCGACATTAATCCCCAGATGACTTCAGCTGTAAACATACTTAGGTGAGCCCGCAAGGGCACCCTGTTATCCTTCATACCTTTATCTTATTATTGCTAAATCATCCACAAAATTACTAATAATTGCAACGGCACGGCACAACTTATGGATATTTTTCTTATATTTGCGTCAAAACTATAAAACCATGCAGAAGTACGCAGACTATATCACACAAATAGAGATTGACGCCCTATGGAGCGGCCATAAGCACATCCTTTGGAACCTCGACCGCAGGGTCAACATCCTCAGCGGCGTCAACGGCGTTGGCAAGAGCACCATATTGAATAAGGTGGTGAAAGGTCTGGCGCAGGGCGGTGAGTTTCCCTCCCACCTGCTCAAGGGCGTCCACCTCAAGGTCAGCCCTGAGGACGCCAAGTGGATACGCTTCGACCTTATCCGCTCCTTCGACCGCCCGCTGCTCAATGCGGAGGTCATCTCGCAGATGAACGCCTCACTGGCTACCGAACTCGACTTCCAGCTCTATAAGCTCCAGCGCAAATACCTTGATTATCAGGTCAACATCGGCAACCGCATCATCGCCGAATTGCAGCAGGGCGGACCCGACGCCGCCGCCAAGGCGCAGCAGTTGTCTGAGCCCAAGCGGAGGTTCCAGGACATCATGGACAGCCTCTTCGCCGACACCGGCAAGAAGATTATCCGCTCGGAGAACGAGATACGCTTCTCTCAGATTGGCGAGACGCTGGTGCCCTATCAGCTGTCCTCGGGTGAGAAGCAGATTCTGGCCATCCTGCTGACGGTGCTCGTCGAGGACAACCAGCCCTACGTGTTGTTCATGGACGAACCCGAGGTGAGCCTCCACGTCGAATGGCAGAAGCAGCTCATCGACCTCATCCTGCAGCTCAATCCCAACATCCAGATTATTCTCACCACCCACTCCCCCGCCGTCATCATGAACGGATGGATGGATAAGGTGACCGAGGTGAGCGACATCACCGTCAGCAAGCCACAGGCCTGATAAACCCTCCGCGCCTATGCCTAAACGATTAAGAGACAACCTGACGTCGGCCTATTTTGATGCCGCCAACCGCCTCAACTCCAAACAGCAGCGTAAGAAGATCATCGCTTATGTGGAGAGCTACGACGACGTGTTCTTCTGGCGCACCATCCTCAGTCAGTTTGAGACGCCCGACTATTACTTCGAGGTGATGCTGCCCTCGCGGCAGAACGTCTTGGAGCGGGGCAAGAAAGCCGCCTTGATGAGCGCCCTCCACGGCAAAACCGGACAGTGGCTCATCGCCTGCGTCGACGCCGACTACGACTACCTCATACAAGGCGCCACGTTCACCTCGCGCACCATCCTCGAGAGTCCGTTCATCTTCCACACCTACGCCTACGCCATCGAGAACATGCAGTGCTACGCGCCCTCGCTCCACGACGTGTGTGTGGCGGTGACGCTCAACGACCACGTCATCTTCGACATGCAGCAATACCTCGAGCAACTGTCCGAGGCCATCTATCCGCTCTTCGTCTGGAACATCTGGTACTACCGCACCGACCGCTACAACCAGTTCACGATGACCGACTTCCTGCGCATCATCGAGACCGGTTCGTTCACGCTCAACGACGCCTACCGCAACATCGAGATTGTACGCCGCAAGGTAAGCAAGAAGTGCGCGCAGCTGCAGCGCGTCAACCCCAACGCCGGTCAGAGCTATGAGCAGCTCAAGGCCGACCTCACGCGCCTCGGGGTGACACCCGACACCACCTATCTTTATATCCAGGGCCATCACCTCTTCGACAAGGTGGTGTTGCCGATGCTCAACAAGGTCTGCGAAAAGCTCATCCGCCAGCGGCAGGCCGAGATTGAGCGGCAGAGTCAGCATGGCACCCAGCGTCGCAACGAACTGTCGTGCTACACCAATTCGGTGGCCGACACCACCGCCATGCTCAAGAAGAACCTCGGCTTCTTCCTCAGCGCGCCTTATCAGCGCATCAAGGCCGACCTCACGAAGTTTATGCAAGGTCTTAAAGCCTCTCCCCAGCCCACCCCATCCACCCCATAATTCCCATCCACCCCATAATCCCCATCCACCCCATAAACCCCATAAACCCCATAAACCCCACTAATTCTTCCCTAAAACCTCATGCCGTACCGCAGCTTTTTTGTAACTTTGTGGGGACAAACAAAAACCAGTCATTGCATGAGACATCTATTATTGAGCGTTGCAGCGACTCTCCTGTCGACCGCAGCCCTCGCACAGACCACTCCTCTTTGGATGCGCTACCCCGCCATTTCGCCTGACGGTCAGACCATTGCCTTCTCTTATAAAGGCGACCTCTGGACAGTTAATACCAACGGCGGCCAAGCCCATCAGCTCACCACCAACCCGGCCTACGACGCCTACCCCGTTTGGAGCCCCGACGGCCAGCGCATCGCCTTCGCCTCAAGCCGACAGGGCAGCATGGACGTGTATGTCGTCGCCAAGGACGGCGGCACACCAAAGCGCCTGACCACCGACAGCGGCGACGAGTATCCGATGACGTGGCGCGACAACAGCCACATCCTGCTGCAGGCCAGCATCATGCCCACGGCGAAGAGCATCATCTTTGCCGACGGTACGTTCCCTCAGGTGTATGAGGTGAGCACCGACGGCGGCCGCATGCACCTGTTCTCCACCATTCCGATGTGCGACGCCAGCATGGGCAAGGACGGCGCCGTGCTCTACCACGACCTGAAAGGCTACGAGGATAAGTTCCGCAAGCATCACCAGTCGCCCATCTGCCGCGACATCTGGCTTTACAAAGACGACCACTACACCAAGCTCACCACGTTCAAGGGCGAGGACCGCAACCCCGTGTGGGGCAACGCCAACGACTATTATTACCTCAGCGAGGAAGACGGCACGTTCAACGTCTACCGCCGACAGCTCGACGGCAGCGGAAAGCAGCAGCTCACCCACTTTAAGGGCAACCCCGTGCGCTACCTCTCGCGCGCCAACAACGGCACCCTCTGCTTCGCTTACGACGGTGGCCTCTACACCCTCACCGAGGGCAGTCAGCCGAAGCAGCTGGCAGTCACCATCACCGCCGACGAGGGCAACGACAGCCTCTACCGGCAGGTGCAGACATGGGGCGCCACCGAAATCGCCCTTTCGCCGAAGAATAAGGAGATTGCCTTCGTACTGCATGGCGACGTGTATGTAACCTCCATCGACTACAAGACAACCCGACAGATTACCGACACCCCCGAGCAGGAGCGCAACATCAACTTCTCGCCCGACGGCCGCAGTCTGGTCTATGCGTCGGAGCGCAACGGGCTCTGGCAGATTTATCAGACCTCCATCGTCAAGAAAGACGAGAAGCAGTTCACCTATGCCACCGACCTCAAGGAAGAGCAACTCGTGAAGTCCGACTCCGTTTGTATGCAGCCGGCCTATAGTCCCGACGGCAAGAGCGTGGCCTACATCGAGAACCGCGGCTCGCTTAAGGCCATTGACGTGAAGACGAAGGCCGTGCGCAAACTCCTGGACGGCCGCTATCAGTACAGCTACTCCGACGGCGACCTCTGGTTCCAGTGGAGCCCCGACAGCCGTTGGCTCCTGTCCAACTACATCGGTCAGGGCGGATGGAATAACAGCGACATCGCGCTGGTGCCCGCCGACGGTAGTCAAAAGATCACCAACCTCACCAACAGCGGTTACAACGACAGCAACGGCCGATGGGTGATGGGCGGCAAAGCCATGCTCTTCCAAAGCGACCGCGCCGGCTACCGCAGCCACGGCAGCTGGGGATCCGAATACGACGCCTACATCATGTTCTTCGACCTCGACGCCTACGAGCGCTTCCGCATGAGCAAGGAGGAGCGCGCCCTCTACGACGAGGCAAAGAAGGCGGAGAAGAAAGCCGATGACGATAAGGCCGACAAGAAGGTGAAGGTGAAGTTCGACCTCATCAAAGGGAAGAAAGCAAAGGCCGCCGACAAAGACAGCAAGGAAGAGACCGTCAAACCGTTGCAGTTCGACCTCGCCCACTGCCGCGACCGCGTGATGCGCCTCACCGTGAACTCGTCGAATATGGGCGACGTCGTACTGAGCAATGGCGGCGACACGCTCTACTATCAGGCCCGCTTCGAGGGTGGCTACGACCTCTGGCGCCACACGCTGACCGACAACAAGACCGAACTGGTGGTGAAGAACCTGGGCGGCGGAGGCATGGAGGCCGACAAGGACTTCAAAAACCTTTACCTCTGCAATGGCGGCATCAAGCAGGTGAACCTCAGCAACAACACAACGAAGAACATCGAGTTTGAGGCCCGCTTCAACTACCGCCCCTACGCCGAGCGCGCCTATCTCTTCGACCACGTCTGGCGTCAGGTTAAGGATAAGTTCTACGACCCGAAGCTGCATGGCGTCGACTGGGAGGGCTACCGCAAGACCTACGAGCGCTTCCTGCCCTATATCAACAACAACTACGACTTCCGCGACATGCTCTCCGAGATGCTCGGCGAGCTCAACGGCTCGCATACCGGCGCCCGTTATTATCCGAGCGGCGCTTCGCTGAAGACGGCCGCCCTCGGTCTGTTCTACGACAACAGCTACGACGGCGACGGTCTGAAGGTGGAGGAAGTCATCAAGCGCGGTCCCTTCGATGAGCGCAACACGGGCGTCAAGGCCGGCGACATCATTGAAAAGATTGACGGACAGTCTATCGCGAAGGATGCCGACTACACCTCACTGCTCGACGGCAAAGCCGGTCAGCGCGTACGCGTGTCGGTATACAGCCCCGCCACGAAGAAGCGTTTCGACGTCGTGGTGAAGGCCATCAGCCGCGGTCAACAGGAAGACCTGCTCTATCGCCGTTGGGTCGACCGCAACCGCGCCGTCGTCGACTCTCTGTCGCACGGTACCGTGGGCTACGTCCACGTGGAGGCGATGAACAGTCCAAGCTTCCGCACGGTGTTCAGTCAACTGCTCAGCGACTCGATGCGGCAGAAGAAAGCCGTCATCGTGGATGAGCGCAACAACGGCGGCGGATGGCTCCACGACGACCTCTGCACCCTGCTCTCGGGCAAGCAATACGCCAAGTTCATCGCCCACGGCAAATACATCGGCTACGACCCGTGGAACAAATGGGTGAAGCCGTCGTGCGTGATGATCTGCGAGAACGACTACAGCAACGGCCACGGCTTCCCCGCCATCTATAAGGCCCTGGGCATTGGCAAACTCGTCGGCGCACCCGTCGCCGGCACCATGACCGCCGTCTGGTGGGAACGACTCATGGACAACTCACTCGTCTTCGGCATTCCGCAAGTGGGTAACATGAGCATGGACGGTAAGTATATGGAGAACACGGAGCTGACGCCCGACGTGGAGGTCTACAACACGCCGGAAGACTGCATCAACGGCAACGATGAACAGCTGAAGCTCGCCGTCGAGGTGATGATGCAGGAGTAGACGCAAAGCTATAGGGTGACGCGTTGGCGATTTTCGGACGCACCCGATAATGTCCGTGGGGGACGATAACTTTGGCATCCTAATTTCTATCTCACGCTGATGGCGCTGATTTCACTGATGCAGCATTGTGGTGCAGCGGATAAAGTCCGTGGAGGTATGCAACTTTGGTAGCAGTGTAGTGGCCGGCCTGGTGCCGGCCACCAACCCTTGGTATGGCTTTATCCCCGCACATCAGCACAATTATCGTAAGCGAAGTATAAGTTCTCACGCAGATAACGCAGCTCTCACTGATGAAAGTCTCTGTGCTGGGTTTATCGGGTGCAATGACTTCTGTTTTTCACACATTCCCCAAGAACACGTGGGCAATGCCCTCGTCATGAGCAATGGCCTCGGCCCGTCGCATCGCAGCAAGCGGCGTGGCCGAGGCCGTTTGCATCTTATACATCGGAAAGAAACGGGAGATGTGGAGGGCGCAGTCGGCCATGTCATTACTGGCGAGCCAATGAAACATCGCGTGGAGCATGTCATCGTCGGTATTGATGCCGGGGATGAGCAGCAACGTAATCTCGAGGTGGACTCCGGCCTCGCGCAGGATGGTCAGTGTACGGAGCACGGGCGACAGCGACGCACCGTTGTATTGCCGGTAAATCTCATCTGAGAACGACTTCAGGTCAATATTGGCCGCATCAATCAGTGGTGCGAGGTCGCGCAACGGCTGTTCGTTGACGTAGCCCGCACTGACCAATACATTGTAGAGCCCCGCCTCGTGCGCCAGTCGGGCGATGTCGGTCATATACTCAATCCACGTGAGCGGTTCGGTGTAGGTATAGGCAATGGTGGGCAGGTGGTGGCGTTGGGCGAGCGCCACCATCTCCTCGGGTGAGCATTCGTCGTAAGGCACATCGTCGGGCGCGGCCTGCGAGATGGTGTAGTTCTGACAGTTGGGGCAGCGCAGGTTGCACCCCGTGCAAGCCAGGGACAGACAGCGCGTACCCGGATGCCACATCGCCAGCGGTTTCTTCTCTATCGGGTCGTCGGCAATGGCGCAGGGCCGACCGTAGGTGAGCGAGACGAGTTGCCCACCCACGTTCTTACGCGACCGGCAACGCCCCGTGCGCCCCTCCCCTATCACACAGTTGTGGGGGCAGAGCCGACACGTCACCCTGCCGTCAGCCATACGATCATAATACAAGCATTCTTTCATAAGCCTCATGCAATCATTCCGACGGTGCTATTCGCCATATCGTTCCTCAAACCGGATGGCCTCATAGGTGTAGAGGTCGGCTGTCCGCCATCCATCCCAGCCGATGCCTGCCTTGTCTTGGGCGCAGTGACCGAGAAACTCCTCTTTGGTCCAGTCGACCTCGTCGGCCACCTGCGGCAGGAAGGTGCCGCTGCGGTAGCCCTTACGCATGTAGATGCCCTGTCGGCCATAGTCGAACTCACTGATGTCGTGGATGCGGTGGAGCGGCGTCAGCACACTGATTTCCAGCGTCAGGTCGGGCAGCTCGTCGGCGCTGAGCGACGGGAACCGCGGGTCCTCGTAAGCCGCAGCCCTTGCCATCTCATGCGTAATCTCACCTAAGGGCACATCCTCGCCGAAATGACCGATGCAGCCACGCAACCGACCGTGCTTGGTGAGGGTGACAAATACACCGCACTTCACGCCAAACACCTTTGTCGGCTTCACCTCGCGCTGCTTATTGGCTGGTGAGATGGCATTCCACGCCACATTGAGCAACTGCCGCTTATCGTCAGCAGTCAACACGAAGCCCGGTGCGGCGTCATGACCATCCGAAGCCACTTGCGAAACCGAAGCTGCACCGCCTTTGCGCCAAAGCACGAACGCGTGGTAGCCCACCACCTCATCTTTGCCGCCATAGGGCGAGTCGCCCGAATTGCGGTAAGCCACATGCTGCAGGCTGAGGTCAGGCGCCATCCGGCCGTCAGCCGAGGCCGTATCGCCTGCTAAAAGCAGCAACACATCGATGGCGCACGCTCCACAAGCACTCGTGGCGAGGTTGCTGATGCCGAGCGACATGTTCTTCCGTTGCGCCGCAAGGAAGTCGGACAGGCGCCCCGACCGCAGTCCCTCAGCCATATTGACGTCGACGGTGAGTGCATCGTCATAACGCGGATAGTGGCAGAAGTCGCTGCTGATGACGAACAGGTTGCGCGCATTGAAATACGGCCGCAACGCCTCAGCCATTTCCTTGAGTTGCGACAGGTCCTCCGTTCCAATGATAATCGGCACGATGGGTGGCACCGTCTTCAGACGGGTCTGCAGGAACGGCAGCTCCACCTCCAAGCAATGCTCGCGGTTGTGCGCCGCAGGCAGGTAACTGAAGACGGCATTGTCGCGGATGAGTTGGCTGCACAAAGCCGTATCCACCGGCACATCGCCCAATGGCGTATGGTAGGCGACAAAGGCATTGTTGACCGACGCCCCATCGACATAGGCGTGATGCGACGGCCCCAATAGGAAGATATGGTCGTAGTGGGCGTCGGCCGGCAGGCGCAGGAAAGCCGAGGCCGCCACAGCGCCCGAGAACACATAACCGGCATGCGGCACGATGACGGCCTGCACCGAAGCACCACTGAGAGCGGCGGTCGAGTCGCCGGTAGCGGCGTCAGCCTTCAGCGGCGCTATCCGCTCGGCCTCAGCCATGCAGCGCGCAAGGTCGGCCTTGAGGTCCTCGGCGCTGCCTTCATAAAACTGTCCCGCAACGGCGGGACGACGAATGTTTTGAGACATAGCTGTTCCTCCAATAAGTAATATCAGAAGTCCGGAAGTAAGGAAGTTCAGAAGTCCAGTCATATGCTTAAGTATCTGATAAACTCCCCAACAACTCTCGCCCAATCCTTCTTCATTGCTCGGGCTCAAGGGTGATAATCTCGTCGGGTACGGCCGCGGCATCGACCGTTATCGAGGTGTCGGCCAACCGGTGGATAAACGACACGTCGGCAGCCACCTCGTCGATGGTCTCCTGCACGTCGTAGCCGCGCCCGCCCTCACGGAAGTGCATCAGTACCTTCAGGCAGGGATGCTTCAAATGGTCGATGACCTGCTGTGCCTCGGCCGACGAGATGGTGAAATAACCGGCGCAGGGCATGAGCACGACATCGGCCTGACCGAAGAAGGCATATTCCTCGGGCGTCGGCAACCGGCCCAGGTCGCCGAGATGGCAGACGGTGAGGCCGTTAAAATCAACCAATGTAATGTCGGACAGGCCGCGGTGGGCGCCGCCGTGATGGTCATGCGGCACGGTGAGTTTGCGCACGGTGAATGTCGGCTGCTTGCCGGTCAGCCGCACCAGGTCGGCCGCATTGTGGTCGGCATGCTGGTGAGAGCACGATACGACGTCGGCTTCCAGTCCGCGGGGCAGCTGAGTGCCCGGCACACTGCCGTCGGCGTAGGGATCGAAGATGATGGAGCCGGAGGTAGACTCGGCTTTGAAACAACTGTGACCGTAGTAACTGATTTTGACTTTCGACATGGTAGAATCCTTTCTTTGCTTATTTGTGACAAATATAAGGAAAATATCTCAAAGTGCGTGCTATTTTATCATTTTTTTCATACGTTTCTTTGCAAATAAACGTAACTTTGCAGACAACAAACCTTCCGTCTAATTTTAAACTAAGATATGAAACACTTACTCGCAATCGTTCTGCTCTGCCTCAGCCAACTGTCGCTCAACGCCCAAACGCGCTATGTCGACCTGCTCAACTTCGACCTCTTAGGCAAGGCCACCACACATACGCTCACGCCTTATGACCGTCTGCCCGATACCTTGCAGCACCGCATCCGCAAGCCGCTGTGGGACCTGAGCCGCAACACCGCCGGAATGTCGGTGAGATTTCGCAGCAACAGCACCGCCATCAGCCTGAGATGGGAGAACCTCAACGGCTTTCACATGGACCACATGACCGACATCGGCGTGCGCGGCTTCGATCTCTACGCCCGTCAGGCCGACGGCTCGTGGCACTTCGCCGGTGTAGCCCGGGTGCGCAGCGGAAAACAGGGGCAGTCGACCATCATAAAGAACATGACGCCCGAATGGCGCGAGTACATGCTCTACCTGCCGCTCTACGACGGTGTTGTGAAGGCTGAGATTGGCGTCGACTCAACGGCGTCCATCGAGAAGGCGCAGGTCGACGACCCGGTGAGGCGCAACCCCATCGTGTTCTATGGCACCAGCATCCTGCAGGGTGGTTGCGCCTCGCGACCCGGCATGGCCTACACTAATATTCTGCAGCGCAGGCTCCACCGCGAATGCATCAACCTCGGCTTCAGCGGCAACGGCAAGCTCGACCTCGACGTGGCGCGCGTCATAGCCAAGGTCAACGCGAGCGTCTTCGTGCTCGACTTCGTGCCCAACGCCAACGTGCAGCAGATGCGCGACAGCATGATAACGTTCTACCAGATTATCCGCAACGTCCATCCTAAGACGCCCATCCTCTTTGTCCACGACCCGATCTTCAGCACCACGCCCTACAATCAGACCATGCGGAAAGAGGTGACCCGGAAGAATGAGGTAGTCGACTCCATCTTCACCATCATTCGGCGGCGCGACAGCCACGTTGAGATGTTGCAGGGCACCGACCGGCTGTGCGACGACGGCGAGATGTTTGTCGACGGCATCCACCTCACCGACCTTGGCATGATGCGGTGGGCCAACCTGCTCGAACCGGTGCTGCGTCGGATGATGAAGGAATAGCTATCCCCTCTTAGGGCTTGGCCAAGACAACCAATAATACATTATCACAATGAAGAATCTCAAGACAATTGCTTTGACGCTATTCGGAACCATCATCGCCCTGGGTGCATCAGCCCAGCAGAACCTCTCGTGGGCTCAGATGCCAACCGTATCGCCCGACATCAATTCGGACAACAGCGTAACCTTCAACGTCGTAGCGCCCAATGCGCAGAAAGTGCAGATTACGGGCGACATGCTTCCCACGCAGAAGATGGACACACCGATGGGTAAATTCGATGTGCCGGGCGTGGTCGACCTCGTCAAGAACGACAAAGGTATCTGGAGTTATAAGACCGGTGTTTTGCCTTCAGAGCTTTACACCTACAACGTCATCGTCGACGGCGTGAAGACCCTCGACCCGTGCAATGTCTACAGTGTGCGCGACGTGACCAATCTGTTCAGCATGCTGCTCATCGGCGGCGGACAGGGCGACTGGTACCGCGTGAAGGAAGTGCCTCACGGCACCGTCGCCAAGCGGTGGTACGACAGTCCTACGGCCGGTTTGAAGCGCCGCGTCACCATCTATACGCCCGCAAGCTATGAGACGAGCAATGAGAAATACCCCGTGCTTTATCTGCTTCACGGCATCGGTGGCGATGAGAACGCATGGAGCGAACTGGGCCGCGCTGCTCAGATTCTCGACAACCTCATCGCAGCCGGTAAGGCGAAGCCAATGATTGTCGTGATGACCAATGGCAACATCTCGCAGGAAGCCGCTCCGGGCGAGACACCCAACGGCTTCACCGTACCCACGCTGATGCTGCCCAAAACGATGGAAGGCAGCTTCGAGGTGGCATTCCCCGACGTCATCAAGTTTGTGGAAAGCAACTACCGCGTGAAGGCCGACAAGAACGACCGCGCCATTGCCGGACTGTCGATGGGCGGCTGCCAGTCGCTCTATATCTCAGCCAACAACCCCGACACCTTCGGCTACATCGGTCTGTTCTCGGCTGCCATCAACCGCCAGCAGCAACAGACGAAGAACGGCAACGAGTATGTCTATGACAATCTCGACAGCAAACTCGCCAAGCTCTTTGCCGCCAAGCCGAAGCTCTACTGGATTGGTATTGGCAAGTCGGACTTCCTCTACAAGGACAATGCCGACTTCCGCGCCAAGCTCACTGCCAAGAGCTACCCCTTCACCTATATGGAGACTGAGGGCGGCCACATCTGGCGCAACTGGCGCATCTACCTCACTGAGTTTGCTCAAAAACTGTTCAAATAGACCTTATTCCAGTAACTATGCATATTAAACCACTATTGTTCGCTGCCGTGCTCTCCACGACACTGCCCTCTGCGGCACAGCAGGCGCCGCAATTGCGGGCTGACAATATCGACGTTGAGATTGACCGTTGTCTGGTGGTTTCCCATCGAGATCATAATCTCGTCCTGGTCCCATTGCCCTGACCAAGCCGCATTCATTACATTCGGTGTGCCGTCAGCATCATACGTTCCGATGATGATGACGGACTGTGGCATAAACCATGCCCGTCCTTTGAAGTCCTTCATGGTCTCGTCTCCTTTACTTTAATTGTATCATATTGTTTCGTTGAACTGCACAACGGCAGTCCGTGCAAAGATAAGCAAATATCCGGAGATGATGCGTCAATACGGCCGAGAAATGTGGGTCATTTGCCCATCGCATGCGGTTTCCCTAAATCTCTCAGCGTATAGACCATGATGGGCACGGTCAGCAGGAAGCCCAAAACATCACTCACGCACTGCGCCAGCTCCACACCCGTGAGCCCCAGCCAAAGCGGGAGCAGCAATACGGCAGGGATAAAGAAGAGGCCGCGGCGCGCTGAAGCCAACAGGTTAGCCCGCCAAGGGTAGCGGCAGGTTTGCGTGAGCATGTTGCTGACGGTGCTGAACGCATTGAGCGGATAAGCCAGCAACTGCCACCGCAACGCCCGTGCGCCAATCTCCACAACGACATCGTCATCGCGGAAAATCCTGACGATGGGCTCGGCATAGATGATGCCGACAACGCAACAGATGACCAGAAAGATGGTGCCAATCTTGACGGTGAACCAGAATGCCGCCTTCAGTCGGGTGAACAGTCCGGCCCCGTAGCAGAAGCCGCAGGTGGGCTGGAAGCCCTGCCCCAGTCCGACGACGGCCGCCATGATGAGCATGGTGATGCGTGTCACGATGCTCATGGCCGCGATGGCCTCATCGCCATAGTTGCCGGCTGAGACGTTTAACGCAATGGTGGCGATGCAGCCCAAGCCCTGACGCGACAGCGATGGACTGCCACCATAGAATATTTCTTTGATGGCAGTCCACGAGGGCGAAAAGTTCTTCCACGCGATCCCGATATTTTTCTTGCTGTGGCTCAGCCGGAGCATCAGCAGAAAGGAGATAAACTGCCCCGTCACCGTGGCAATAGCGGCACCGGCTACGCCCATATCGAAGACGAAGATGAGCAGCGGGTCCAACGCCACATTGATCACCGCCCCCGTGGTGATGCCAATCATCGCCAGCCGCGCATTGCCCTGCAGGCGCATCTGATTGTTGAGGGTGAGCGACGATGTCAGGAAGGGTGCGCCGAGAAGGATGATGCCCATATACCGCTCTGTATAAGGCCGTATGGTCGGCGTGCTGCCCAGCCAAACGGTCAGCGGCTCAAGCAGTGCCTCACCGAGAAGGGCAAGGAAGATGCCAAAGAAAAACGATAGGAAAAAACCGTTGGCAGCCATCCGGCGCGCAGTGTCGTGGCGATGGGCGCCAAGCTCACGCGAGATGAAATTGCCCGACCCATGACCGAAGAAGAAGCCGAAAGCCTGAATGGCAAACATCACGCTGAAGACAATACCCACTGCCGCCGTCGACTGCGTATCGAGCTGTCCGACGAAGAAGGTGTCGGCCATGTTGTACAACGACGTCACGAGCATCGTAACAATCGTCGGTACAGCCATGGTGAGAACCGTCCTCGACACCGGGGCATGGGTCAGGAAATCGTAGTTGTCTTCCGTGCTGTCGTTCTTATGGCTCATCTGTGATGCATTTCGTTATTCCGTTGCAAAATTACGCAAATTCCATGTAATCGCCATCGTCACACGGTTTTTAGGGTGTCAAATGCAAGGATTATTAAAATAATATCGTAACTTTGCAACGCAAAAAGGAATCATGTTCTATCCCTGCAAACTTCTTATCTTCGATTTCGACGGAACGCTGGGCGACACAGCGGCAACCATCCTCTCTACTTATCACGACACTTTAGCTGAACTCAACCTGCCTGCGGTTACCGAAAAGGCAGCGCGGGCTACCATCGGCTTGCCCCTGCGTGAATGCTACCGGCACATGGTCAGCAATGCCTCGGAGGAACTGCTCGACCGTTGCTGCGACATTCACCATCGTCTCTTCGAGGTCAACAGCAAGCGCTTCAAGCCACAACTCTATCCTGAGGTGGCGATGACACTCGAACAGCTTCATCAACAGGGCATCGTCCTTACCGTAGCTTCCTCGCGCGGTCACGACTCGCTTTGCCGCATTCTGGACAGCTGTGGCGTGCTCCCGCTGTTCAGCCTCATCTTAGGTGCCGAGGACGTAGAGCGCGCCAAGCCCGACCCCTTCCCCGTATTGTTGACCTTACGCCGTTTAAACTACAGCGCCGCCGACGCGATTGTCGTCGGCGACATGCCCGTAGATGTCGTGATGGGAAAAGAGGCCGGGTGCAGGACCATCGCCGTCGATTACGGCAATGCAACGCACGAGGAACTGTTGAAAGCCAACCCGACGGCCATCATCTCGCGCTTTGCCGAACTGGCGAAATAATGGCACAGCCGATAAAGTCCGTGGAGATGTACGCCACCGGTGACAGTGTAGTGGCCGGCCTGGTGCCGGCCACCAGCCGCCGGTGTTGCGGGCGTGTCTCCATCTGCGAGATCAGCGTAAGCGCATCCGCCTTTTTTAGCTCACGCAGATCTCGCTGACAGCGCATAGGATGCCATCAATGAAATCCGCGTTATCCGCGTGAGAAACTTACTGCGCTTACGCTAATCGCGCTGATGTGTGGGAAAAATGCCATAATGGATTTCACACAGACAGCACAGGTGCTGCATCCCCAAAATCGGCGTAATCGGCGTGAGAAATAAGTTGCGACAGCAACCCATGTACAGTTGGCCCGGTACAGACGCATCCACAAGGTTTATCGGGTGCGCCGAAATAACCGTCGGAGATACGCCTGCCAAGGTTATTCCACATGCTTGACGTTGGCCTTCGTACCCTTTCCGACGCTGACTGAAGCATTGGCGCGAACAACAATCGTGTTGTTATTATCCGGCATCTTGACGCCCTCAAGGGTAATGTTCTTCGTATCGTCAAGCACCATGGCCGGGCGGAAATCCCTACCGTCAAGGTTGAATGTAACGTTCTTCAGCGTGATGTCCTGGGCATGGCGCATGTAGAGGCCCCAAGTGGGCAGTTCGCCGAACATGCTGTCCTCAGGATAATCCTTTGGCAATTCGCGTATCTTATAGAGCCGCTTCATCGGGTCAAAATCCTTCAGACGAGCGTCGCGGCCGGGGAAGTTGATGCGGAAGTTCTCAATGAGAATAGGTCCGGCATTGTAGCCGGCCAAACCAGTAATCGATGCGGGGAACACATCATGATATACATTGTCTGGCTTCAGCGTCCGGCCATAGTCAATGCCGGTACGATGATAAGATATCGAAGCGGTGACGTTGCGTATCACAATATCGCCGATGGAACCCGGCTTCTCGCCGGCGCGGTTGCCGATGCGTACAAAGAGGGCGTTGCCCACATTCTCGGCTTTAATATTCTCGATGCGGATATTCTTATAGCTGCAACCATCAACGGCCTGGAGGGCAATGGCGGAATGGTAGGCCTCATAGATGTGTATGTTCTTGATGACCACATTGCGGAAGCCGCCGAAGGTAGCCGAACCGAACTTGATGGCATTGCCGGTGCCGTGGATCTTGCAGTCGGCGATATAGACGTTGTCGACCGCGAACTGCGTATAGTACGATTTCAGGCAGATGGCATCATCGCCCGAGGTGATATCGCATTTGGTGATGCGCACGTTGGTGCAGTCGTCAATGTCGATGCCATCGTTGTTCCAGTAAGCACGGTTATACACCTTGATGCCCTTGATGGTCAGTCCATTGCACAGCTCAAACGACAGTCCCCATCCCGGGCTGTTCTTCGTAAAGACGCCCTCAAGTTTGAAGTTGCGGCAGGAGGAGATGTAGAACAGCTTCGGGCGATAGGTCTCACGTGGACGCCCAGCCGTGATCTCACGCTTCTTGAACAGGCGCTCATTGATGTTGATCACCATCTCACGGCCTTGCTCGTCGATGGTGCCACAGCCGGTAACTGCCGCGTTCTCAGCGCGGTAGGCCCGAATCATACCCATCTGCGCATTGTCATCATGCTTCTCGGTATAGGGTCGGCCGGGCGTCTCGAGCTTACGGTAGTCGGCCGAGTTGGTGCTACCCAACAGCACACTGCCCTTTTCAAGATACAGGTCGACATTTGATTTCAACTGCAGTCCGCCGGTGAGGAAGGTGCCTTTAGGAACGATGACACGGCCACCACCCTCAGCGCTCACACGGTCGATGAGCTGCTGTATGGCATTGGTGTTCAGCGTTTTGCCGTCGGCTATAGCACCATAGTCAACGATGTTGTAGTCCTTGGCTGTGGCGGCAGTGGCAACGAAGAGGCTCAGCGCCAGGCCGCATAACATTTTAATCTGCATCTTCATATTGTTTACGTTTATTGACTGACGATGACGGGCTTGACAACAGTCGACGGGTCTGCGGTCACCTTGTCGTAACCCAGGTCGGAAGGCTCAAACTTCAACCTGACGATTCTTGTCTGCCGCGGTGTTGCCTTACTGCTTGAGGCATGCACGTGATACACATACCAGGGATTGCCACTATTGTCGAAGAAAAAGTCGCCATGACCACTGCCGTTCTCGCCTACGATATTACGGCTGATGATGGGGCTGTCCTTGGCTTTGGTCCAAGGGCCGAGCGGCGAGTCGGCCACAGCGTAACCCACACTGTAGTCAGGACTCATAAAGTGGTTGGCCGAATAGAACAGATAATACTTCGACCCATGCTTGATGACAGTAGGTCCCTCCATGATGGGGGAAGAAGGATAAGCACCGATATTCTCCCACTTCTCTGTACACTGCAGGCATTGGCGCAGCGAACTGCGGTCAATGGCCAATGTGGTCTTATCGACACGTGCCACCCAGATATAGTTGCCGTTGTTGAAACGCACGTGGTAGAGATAGCATTGTCCGTCGTCATCCCGGAAGATGAAGGGGTCGATGTTTTTCTCGGTGTCATCCCATGCACCGACGGTCGTCTGGCGGTAAGGGCCACTGAGTTTGTCAGCCCATGCTATGGCCACCTGCTCATTGGCAGTGTAAGCCATCACCCATTTGTTGTCGCCCCATTTCACAATTTGCGGAGCCCAGAAACCCTTGGTGCCGAAAGTCTGGTCACCTTTGGTCAGTGCCTGTCCCGCGGTCGTCCAATGGGTCATGTCGGTCGACTCCAAGAGCGTGAAACCCTTGCTGCTGTCACCCGACGTGCCTGTCAGATAGTATTTGCCCTGCCATACGACGACGGTCGGGTCAGCCACACGGATAAGTGCAGATGGGTTATTCACCGGTGTGGTAGTACTGTCTGTCTCCCCACTGCCAAAGCAAGCAGACGGGAAGAGCAGACAGCACAACGTGAGCAGGTAAAATGTTATATTCTTCATTGTTGTTGAGTTTTACGTGCAAATTTAGGGTAATTTAGCTTAAAAGGATAAAAGATGAGGCCCAAAAAGTAGTAAAATTGAACGCGCAGGGCCTAAAAAGACCCATTTATCCGATATTTTCGGTCATTGAACCGATTTTATCATCTATCATCTCCCGACAACTACATCCGCCTCAGCATCTAAGCGCTTCCCAAAAACTCACCAACATCCTTGGTTATCTGAAACTAATGATGTATATTTGCAAGAACAAATAAGAAACGGTTATGAGCAACGACTTCAAGCGTATTCCCTACGGCATCTGCAACTTCAAGCAAGTACAACAAGAGGGCCTTTATCTGGTCGACAAGACCATGTATTTCGAGCAAATGGAACTGGCTGGGCACTTCCTGTTCCTCGTCCGTCCGCGCCGGTTCGGCAAGAGCCTGTTCCTCAGCACGCTTGAGGCTTACTATGACATCAATGAAAAGGACAACTTCGATACGTTGTTCAAAGGGCTTTATGTAGCTGACCACCCGACTGCATACCACAACCAATATCAGGTGCTGCGCCTCGACTTCTCATTGGTGGGAAGCGACGTAGACAACCTGGAAAACAACTTCAACCGGTATTGCGGTCAAGTGCTGAACTCTTTTATCGAATCCTATAAGAAGTATTACAGTCCACAGTTCGTAGAAAATGTTTATCGCGAGCCTTCAGCCGCAGGCAAGTTCAATCTGATTAACATGGAGGCCAAGAAGCGCGGCCTGAAGTTATATCTCATCGTCGACGAATACGACAACTTCACCAACAACGTGTTGAACATCAAGGGCCATGAGGCCTACCGCGCCCTGACCCACGGCACGGGCTTCTACCGCGACGTGTTCAAACTTTTTAAGCCGATGTTCGACCGCATCATCATGCTTGGTGTGTCACCCGTCACCCTCGACGACCTCACCAGCGGCTACAACATCGCGCTGAACATCACGACGGACCCGAGGTTCAATCAGATGCTCGGCTTCTCAGAGAATGACGTGCGGCAGATGATACGTTATTATAAAGAGGTGGGCGCCATCAAACCATCCATGACCGAAGACAGCATCGTCGATGAGATGAAGCCTTGGTACGACAACTACTGCTTCACAGGGGAATGTTTCGGCAAAGAGCCCAGCATGTTCAACAGCGACATGGTGTGCTACTATATGAGCAATCTCATCGGTTTGGGGCGCGAGCCCAAAGATCTTGTCGACCCGAACACGATGACCGACTACGGCAAGTTGAAGCGGCTGATTCAAATCGACAAGACCGAAGGCCGCCGCATCGAGATTATCCATAAGATTGCCGAAAAGGGTTTCATCAAGGCCAATCTGGTTACCCACTTCCCGGCTGAACGAATAATGGAGCTCGACAATTTCGTCAGCCTGCTCTATTATTATGGCATGCTCACCATCGGCGGCGTAGTCGGCGACCGGCTCAAGCTCATCATCCCCAACAACAACGTCCGACTGCAATATTATCAATATCTCTTGGACGAATACAAATCCATCCACGCCATCGACTCGTCGGAGCTCTACGACGCTTACGACGAGGCCGCACTCGACGGCGACTGGCAACCGTTGCTCACCTTCATCTGCAAGGCTTACCACGATACCACTGCCGTGCGCCAGCTCATCGAAGGGGAGCGCAACCTGCAGGGCTTTATGAACGCCTACCTCACGCTGACCAAATACTATCTCGTCGCCCCCGAGATGGAGTTCAGCCACGGCTATTGCGATTTCTTCCTCTTGCCCAACTACACCGTCTACCCGATGGTGGCGCATAGCTATATCCTTGAATTGAAATACCTCAAAACCGATGCCACCGAGGCCGAGGCCGACCGGCAGTGGACCGACGCTGTGGCACAGATCAAGACCTATGCCGCCGACAAGAAGCTCCAGTCAATGCTCCATGGCACCCAGCTCCATCCCATCGTCGTTCAAATCAAAGGCTACGACCTCGTGAGGATGGAGGAAGTACAATTGAATTAAAAGATAACAATAAAAATATATGGTTTCTTTCGAAAGCGATTACAACAACGGCATGCACCCCGACATTCTGCGTCGTCTCATCGATACCAACGACGAGCAGACCACGGGCTACGGTTTCGACCCTTATTGCGAGCAGGCCAAGGAAAAGATACGCAGCGCCTGTCAGATGGGCACGGCGGAGATCTATTTCCTCATTGGCGGAACACAGACCAACACGACGATGATTGACGCCCTTCTGGCCCCCGGCGAAGGCGTCATCGCTGCCACCTCAGCCCACATCAACGTGCATGAGGCCGGCGCCGTGGAGGCTTTTGGCCACAAGGTGCTCGCACTGCCCTCATCCGACTCCAAATTGACCGCCCAACAGGTCATCGACTACATGGAGCGTTTCCTCGCCGACCCCAGTCACGAACACGAGGTGCAGCCGGGAATGATCTATATCACATTACCCACCGAACTGGGTCTCAACTACTCGCAGACAGAACTTGGCGCGCTTTATGACGCCGCCCGTCGCTACCACCTTGCTTTATATGTCGACGGCGCCCGTCTGGGCTACGGTTTGGCCGCAGAGGGTACCGACATGACGATGCCTTATCTGGCCCACCACTGCGATGCGTTCTACATCGGCGGCACCAAGGTGGGAGCCATGTTTGGCGAAGCTGTCGTCTTCAGCCAGCAGCGTGCCCCACGCGGGTTCTTCACCACCATCAAGCGCCACGGTGCCTTGCTCGCCAAAGGCCGCATGCTCGGACTACAGTTCGACACGCTCTTCACCGACGACCTCTATAGCCGCATCTCGCACCATGCCATCACCATGGCCATGCGCATGAAAGCGCTATTCCGCAAATACGGCGTTGAACTCGCCATCGACTCCCCCACCAACCTGCAGTTTGTCGTTCTCACGCCCGAACAGCAACAGCGACTGATGAAGCAGGTGACCTTTGAGGAGTGGGAGCAACGAGCTGACGGAAAGGTCGTCTGCCGCTTCGTAACGAGCTGGTCCACCACCGACGACGACCTCGCTCAACTGGAAAGGGCTTTGGCCAATCTATAGCATATCTCCCCCTTCCCGCACTCTCGCACCGCGATACCATAGCTATCGCACCGCGATACCATAGCTATCGCGACGTCATACCATAGCTATCGCAAATGGTGCCTCACCGACGGCTGGTGGCCGGCACAAGACCGGCCACTACACTGGCTGCTTCGTCGGGCTATACTGGCTGTTTCGTCGGGCTACACTGGCTGTTTCGTCGGGCTACACTGGCTGTTTCGTCGGGCTACACTGGCTGATCGTCGCCAGGAATGCCGACGCTCCTACAGATGCTTATTGTAATGACTGGACTTCCGGACTTCCGGACTTCTGGACTTCCAATAACTTCTATCTTCCGTCTTCCGGACTTCTAATAACTTCTATCTTCTGACTTCTGGACTTCTAACAACTCCTTATATTGCGACAATAAGCATCCATAAATGCGACAAACGGCGGGCGATGACGTTAGGAAAGATTAACAGGCCTTATTGCTGGCGGTTTTCTCTCTTCCCTTTGCAGATATGAAAATAAAATCGTATCTTTGCCAAAAAAGTAACGAAGTATGAACAATACTGACTTTTGGGCTTCTGTCCGCAAGGTTATCGATGACGGCTTTACGCCCGAGGGTCTTTCATTATTAGACCGCTATGCAGAACAATTCATTGACGGAAGGCTTGTATATAAACGATTTTCACCGTTTGAACAGCATGGCTGCGCAAAGGGAGGTGATGCGCATGTCATTGCATCCCTGCTCGCGGGAGCAGAAGATCAAGCAGATCATGCTTTTGAAGGAGTCAAAGACAACCAAAGAGAATTCAAACAAGGAGAGGCGCAAGCTAAAATAATAGAAGCTTGGGCCAAGAGTGTCGGCCTTTGGATGGATGACGCTGAATCTTATCTGTCAAGCACTCTGGGAACAGAGATAGCTGAAGGTGGGGAAGCTAAGGTGTATGATCACGGTGCTACATTGATAAAGTCCATAGGCCTTGATTACTATATCCTTCCTATTCTTGCCTTGGACCGGATAAGCTTACATAATGCATACTTCCCTGAAACCAACTTGAGGGTTATTGGCTTTGGTAGAGACAAGGATGGCTTCTTCAAGATTATTGTTGAGCAGCCCTTCATAGAGGGCATACAGATGGCCGATAGGGAAATCGAACAGTTTATGAAGAACATGGGATTTGACCTGATCAATCCCAAGAATTGGACTTATGCCACTACGGACATTTACCTGAGTGATATGCATGATGAAAATGTCATCAAATCGAAAGGCGGAACTGTGTTCGTCTTGGATTGTGACATCAGAATCAATACTCCAGAGCTTCGTTCCAACGGTAATCGGACTTTGACAACAGAAATAAGCATCATAGGCTCATAACCACCAGATCATAGGTAAACGGTATCTTCCCCTGTGTCGCAAATATGTTGCAAATAAGCCATAAACAAACACATATTAAAGGCATAAGAACCAAGAACCCTATAAACGCAAAATGCGTGCAACTCATTGAGCTGCACGCATTTGCATGTTGTTTATTATCGTTTTTCCTGGCGGCATTATTTCACCTCCTCAAAATCCGCGTCCTGGATATTATCGTCGGTCTTCGAACCGGAGTTGCCTTGAGCGTTGCCACCCTGAGCACCATCCTGGGCACCACCGTTGAAGCCTTGACCACCTTGGAAGCCCTGGGCGCCAGCACCGGGCTGAGCACCCTGACCGTACATCTGTGCGCTGGCAGCCTGAACGGCAGTGTTGAGGGCTGCGGTGGCCGTATCGATGGCGTTGAGGTCCTGAGCCTTGTGGGCGTCCTTGAGCTGCTGCAGAGCCTGCTCGATAGCGGGTTTCTTGTCAGCAGGAATCTTGTCGCCATTATCCTTGAGGAAGTTCTCGGTGGTGAAGATCATGGAGTCAGCCTGGTTGAGCTTATCCACCTTCTCACGCTCCTTCTTATCCGACTCCTCGTTGGCCTTAGCTTCAGCCTTCATACGCTCGATATCGTCCTTGCTCAGCGAGCTGCTGGCCTCGATGCGGATGCTCTGTTCCTTACCGGTAGCCTTATCCTTAGCGCTGACGTTGAGGATACCGTTGGCATCGATATCGAAGGTCACCTCAATCTGAGGAACGCCACGGCGGGCCGGGGCGATGCCTTCGAGGTTGAACTGGCCGATGCTCTTGTTCTGAGCAGCCATCGGGCGCTCACCCTGCAGCACGTGAATGGTCACGGCTGTCTGGTTGTCGACGGCAGTAGAGAACGTCTCGGTCTTCTTGCAAGGAATGGTCGTGTTGGCGTCGATGAGCTTGGTCATCACACCACCCATGGTCTCAATACCAAGGGTCAGCGGGGTGACGTCGAGCAGCACGATGTCGCCTGCGCCCTTCTCGTTGTTGAGGATAGCACCCTGGATGGATGCACCCACAGCCACCACCTCATCGGGGTTCACACCCTTTGAAGGCTCCTTGCCGAAGTAGTTCTTCACCAAGGTCTGCACAGCAGGAATACGGCTCGAACCACCTACGAGAATCACCTCGTCGATGTCGCTCGTCGAGAGCTTAGCGTCGCGGATAGCGTTCTGGCAAGGCACAAGGCACTTCTGAATGAGGTCGTGAGCGAGCTGCTCAAACTGAGCACGCGTCAACGTCTTCACCAAGTGCTTTGGTACACCACCCTCAGCCGAGATGTAAGGCAGGTTGATCTCTGTCGAAGTGGTAGAGCTCAACTCAATCTTAGCCTTCTCAGCGGCTTCCTTCAGACGCTGCATAGCCATCGGGTCCTTCGTCAGGTCGATGCCCTCGTCAGCCTTGAATCCCTGAACAAGCCAGTCGATGATGACCTGGTCGAAGTCATCGCCACCCAGGTGGGTATCACCGTTGGTTGCGAGCACCTCGAACACACCGCCGCCGAACTCCAGGATGGAGATATCGAATGTACCGCCACCGAGGTCGAACACGGCAATCTTCATATCCTTGTTGGACTTATCCACGCCATAAGCCAGGGCGGCAGCCGTAGGTTCGTTGACGATACGGCGCACGTTCAGACCGGCAATGGTACCAGCCTCTTTCGTGGCCTGACGCTGAGAGTCGGAGAAGTAAGCCGGCACGGTAATCACGGCGTCGGTCACCTCCTGACCGAGGTAGTCCTCAGCAGTCTTCTTCATTTTCTGCAGAATCATGGCACTGATCTCCTGCGGCGTGTAAGGATGTGCGGCACCCTCAATCTGCACCTTCGGATAACCATTGTCGTTGATCACTGTATAAGGCACGCGCTCAGCCTCTTTACGGCTCTGCTCATAGGTCTCACCCATGAAGCGCTTGATGGAATAAACGGTGTTCTTCGGGTTGGTGATGGCCTGACGCTTTGCAGGATCACCCACCTTACGCTCACCATCTTTCATGAAGCCGACCACAGAAGGTGTGGTGCGCTTGCCTTCGCTGTTTGCGATAACCACAGGCTCGTTGCCCTCAAACACGGCAACGCAGCTGTTTGTTGTACCTAAGTCGATACCAATAATCTTTCCCATAGTAGTATTTATTTTATTATTATTTTCTGAAAGTTGCTTGAGCTAAAAGCTCGCCTTACCTAAAACAAAGGTTGTGCCAAGGGGAAAGATTGGCCCGCATCGACTGACAAAGTGGCAGAGATAAATATCTAAAAGCGGAAACCGTAGAACAAACGCAGCCTCTCTTTGGCACGTTTGATCTGTAGCCGGTTCTCGTCGCCCACGCTGGAATAGTTGAACACCATTGTGGCGCCGAAGAACTTATTCTTCCACGAATACACGGCGGCACCCCTTCCCACGATGATGACACTCGGGAAGCGGTAGTGCATGTTGACCTTGCCCTCATCGGTCTCAATATACGACCGCAGCAGCACGTCGAAGGTGGGCAGGGTGGAGAGGTGGAAAAGCCAGTGGCGGCCGACGACGAGGTTGTAGCCGTAGCCCGCTCCGATGCCCAAGGCATAGATGCGCATCTTGGCATTGCCTACGCCGCTGTTGGTCATCACGTCGTAAGCATTGGTATATTGGCCGTCCATACTCATGCCCAACATGAAGCTGCCCGCGCTCCGCTTCTGCACATAACTCTGACTGAAGGCGGCGGGGAAGGAGAAGCGGCGGCCGTTGAAGGCATAGTAGAAATTGAGATTGACGGCTTTCTGCTTCAGTTGTCCTTTACTGATGTCGGAAGAGACGCCGTTGGTCTCCACCGACCCGTGATAGGTCTTCGACGACAGCAGCACTACGTCGAAGCCGAATTTATTGCTGTACGAGTTGAAGTTAAATTCATTATCCTTGCTCTTGCCGGCCAATTTGGCGGGATTGACAGCCAGTCCGACGGCAATGCCGCGGTAGGCCACCGCCACGCTGAGCGTACCGCGGTAGTCGGCCCGCAGGTCGCCGTTGAAAGGAATCTGGTTTTTCGAACCGTTAAACTTCAGTTGCGCACCTGACAGGTTGGTGCGCAACTTAATGGTCCATCTGGCGTCGGGCCGGCCAATATAAAGGGTGTCGAAACTTATTTTCTTGTATTTCGCCTCAAGCAGTTGGTCTCCTTTGTGCAGGTGACGGTCGGCGCGTTGCAGTCGCGCCTGCAGCTTCATGTAGCGCGCCGAGTCAATCTGGCCCTTGCCGAGACGCTCACGCAACAGGCTGTCGCCCCATTGGAACATACGCCCTTCGTCGGCCGCCTTACGGAGCTCCAACCGCAGGCTGTCGGCAATGGCCAGACGCTCCTTCATCCGCTTGCGGTGTTTGCCATGCTGGACGTCAGCGGTGTTCTGCGCCAGCGACAAGCCGCTGCAGCCCAACAGCATGACCAAAAATAGCACCATCCGCCCCATCATTCTTGTTCCCATAAGCTTCCTCATCATCGTTTTTATGTTAAGACCTTGCAAAAATAATGATTATTTGTGAGAAAGAGCCGTCAGGGGAACAATAATTACGGCGATTGCGAAGAAGGCTATGGCACTTACGCGGAGACGCCTGCCAAATACTTATTTTGCAGCCAGGACTTCCACTTCGACCAAAGCTCCCTTGGGCAGCTTCTTAACAGCTACCGCAGAGCGGGCAGGGAATGGTCGGGAGAAATACTGCGCATAGACCTCGTTCATTGCAGCGAAATCATCCATATTATCCAAATAGACCGTTGTCTTGACGACGTGGCTGAGATCGGTACCTGCAGCCTTCAGGATGTTTCCAGCGTTTACAATGGCCTGACGCGTTTGCTCCTTGATTCCGCCCTCAACAAAGTTGCCCGTCTTCGGGTCGATGGGAATCTGACCGGAGGCAAAGACGAAACCGTTAACCTCAATAGCCTGACTATACGGGCCGATTGCTGCAGGAGCATTGTCTGTGTGAATTGCTTTCATTGTTGTTTGCTTTTATTGTTATACAAGTAGGAATCCCTTATCAGTAAGGGCTTTCTTTATGGTTTCGATATGTTCTTCATTCCTGGTCTCCATGGTGACACTCAGGATGCAAGCGTTTACTTTCTGACGGTTCTGGGTGCGGTCGTGGTGAACTCCCGTGATGTTGCCTCCCAAGCCACCAATGGTAGAGATTACTTCTGATAATTTGCCGGGCCGATCCTCCAATTCCATATCAATTCTGCAGAGTCGTCCACTTTTGGCCAGTCCGCGATTGATAACCCTGTTAAGAATAGTCACGTCGATATTGCCACCACTAACCACGCAAACTACTTTCTTGCCTTTTACAGGCACTTTGTTGAACATAACTGCCGCAACGCTGGCAGCTCCGGCACCTTCTGCCACCATTTTCTCACATTCGATAAGCCTCAGAATAGCGGCACATATCTCATCTTCACTGACGGTGATGATGTCGTCAACGTATTTAGCACAAGTATCGTAAGTTATTTTTCCAGGTTCCTTTACGGCAATGCCATCGGCAATGGTGGAAACGGATGGCAGCTTCTCGGGTTTATGATCGTGGATGCTGTTGACCATGCTTGGCGCGCCTTCGGCCTGCACTCCGTAAACTTTCACCTTGGGATTCAGACTCTTGATGGCAAATGCCACTCCTGAGATTAACCCGCCACCGCCTACCGGTACGACTACGGCATCGGCATCAGGCAGTTGCTCCATCAATTCCAGTCCGATGGTTCCCTGGCCGGCAATGACATTCTCATCATTGAAGGGGTGGATGAAGGTATAGCCATATTGATCGCGCAGCTGCAAGGCTTTCTGATAAGCATCGTCGTATACGCCCGGGACGAGACAAACCTCAGCACCTAAGCGACGGGTAGCTTCCACTTTGCTGATGGGGGCTCCTTCGGGCAAGCAAATCAAACTCTTGATACCCATGGCTGTTGCACCTAAGGCTACACCTTGCGCATGGTTACCGGCAGAGCAGGCGATAACACCTTTCTTCTTTTCTTCATCTGTGAGCTGGGAAATCTTGTAATAAGCACCGCGAATCTTAAAGGAGCCGGTCTTCTGCAAGCATTCCGGCTTCAAATACACATCACAGTCAGGGTTGATCCTTGGCGTGTGAATAAGCTCCGTCTTGCGAATGACCTTATTCAACACATAACGGGCTTTGTAGAAATTGTCTAATTGCAACATCTTAACCTAATTATCTTATTATCCTAATCTTATCTGAATGCAAAAGTAGAAAGAATGAAGCAAAAAGCCAAGAATTCTTTTGATTTCTTGACGATTTCCCGCTCAGCAGCCATTTTAATCGCGGTTTCAAATAAGATTTAGGCAAGAGGTCACGTCTTGTTCAAGGATTTCGGCGATGGCCTCAAGCCCGGCCTTATCTTCCTCGTCGAAGGCGCCGAACTGCTCGCTGTCGACATCGATGACGGCGACCACCTCGTTGCCACGGATGACGGGAACGACAATCTCGGAGTTGGACCTCGACGAACATGCGATGTGGCCGGGAAACTGATGTACGTCGGCCACGACGAGCGTCTGCGCGTCGGCCCATGCCTTACCACAGACGCCACGGCCCTTGGAAATGCTGTAGCAGGCCACCGGCCCTTGGAAAGGGCCGAGCTGCAACTCGCCATTGCGGACGATATAGAATCCCACCCAAAAATAATAGGGCAACTGCTCCTTGAGCAGGGCGGCGACATTGGCCAGCGCCCCTACCCCATTGTCAACGCCCTCGACCAGACTCCTCACCTGTTCGGCAAGCTGGCGGTAAGTCTCTTTCTTGTTCATAGTCATTTGATTAGCGCGTCTGGCGCATTCTAACGAGCTCAATAGCCTCTTTGCCGGTCATGTGCTCCACGTCGAGGCGCACGACAATCATGTGCGACAGGCTCTTTGCCAGTTGAGGGCTGCAAGAATTCTCGGCGACTTCTTCTAAAGTGGTGCAAAGTTACGGTTTTTCCTTGAGACTGCCCAACAATCGGTCTTTTATCTTCTGGTACTCTTGCTCGAAGTTGGGCGTGAACAGCCCCTTGCCGAGGTTGGCGTCAATCTCATCAATCGTCCAGAAGCGGCCGGAGGCCAGTTCCTCCCGGCTCCAGTTCACCTCACCGTCGTACACCGCCCGATGCACGTGCACCAGCTCGCGCTCGCGCTTGCTCTCGAAGACATAGCGCAGCAGAAACTCCGGGGTGAAATCGGTGATGCCCAACTCCTCCCTCACTTCGCGGTGCAGGGCCTCGTCGATGGTCTCGCCATAGTCCACATGTCCGCCGCAGGCCGTATCCCACCGGTCGGGCTGGATGTCCTTCCAGTGGGGGCGTTGCTGCAGAAACAGCTCGCCACGGCTGTTGAGCAGATGCAGGTGGACCACGGGATGGAGCTTCATGCTGCCGTGGTGGGCCTCACCACGCGTCAGCTTGCCCAACACGTGGTCCTCCTCGTCTACCCATGGGAACCATTCTTGTTCGTTGTCGGTCATTGTCGTCAATCAGATGCTGAACACGTTGAAACCGCCGTCGACCACAGCCACCGTACCGGTGACGAACTGCGAGGCGGGGCTGATGAGGTAGTGAATGGTGCCGCACAGCTCCTCGGGCTCACCCATGCGGCCCATCGGCGTCTGATGGATGATGTCTTTGGCGCGCTGTGTCCAGCTGCCGTCAGGATTGGTGAGCAACGTGCGGTTCTGGTCGGTGAGGAAGAAGCCCGGCGCAATGGCGTTGACGCGGATATGCGTGCTGAACTTCGACGCTACTTCCTTCGCCATATAAGCCGTGAAGTTGTTGATGCCGGCTTTGGCCACGCCGTAGCCTGCCACACGCGTCAGGGGGCGGAAAGCCGACATCGACGAGAAGTTGACGACGCAGCCCGACTGCTGCTTGGCCATCGGACGGAGGAAAACCTGCGTGGGCAGTACGGTGCCGATGAGGTTGAGCTCCATCACCTTCTTGAAGTCGTCGGGGTCGAGGTCGAATATGGTCTTGTCAGGCGGAATGGTGGCACCCGGCATGTTGCCGCCAGCGGCATTGAGCAGGGCGTCCACGCGACCGTACTGGCTCAGTACATCGTTGAGGTTGCCCTCCAGCACGCCCTTATCCATGACGTTGGTCTTGAGGAACATTGCCTCACCGCCATTGCCTTTGATCTCGTCAACGATCTTCTGCCCCAGCTCTTCTCTGCGGGCCATAATCACGACTTTAGCGCCCTGCGAGGCGAGGTACTTTGCGATGCAGCGCCCTAAGATACCTGTTCCACCGGTGATAACCACCACCTGGTTAGTAATGTCAAACAAATTGTTCATCATAAGTGTTTGTAATGAGTTCCTTTATATCCTGCAAATTTAATGATTAATTACGAGACCATCGGCCTGAGGTCAAATAAATTTTAGGCCAACCCGGTTTTCTTCCCCTTCCGGTTGTAAGTTGGAGTGCAGCTTGCGCTTGCATAATTGGATTTAATTTTGTAACTTTGCCTTGACTCCCGAGGAGGGTGAGTAAAAGCCTCACCTTGGGTATGCAGGGTTCTGTATCGCGATTCGGCTGGTGGCCGGCACAAGACCGGCCACTACACTGGCTGATTCGTCGGCAGGAATGCCGACGCTCCTACTTATGCTTATTGTAATGACTGGACTTCTGGACTTCCGTCTTCTGGACTTCTAAAAAGCCTCCGTCTTCTGTCTTCTGGACTTCTAATAACTTCCCGGACTTCAGTCTTCTGGACTTCAGTCTTCTGGACTTCAGTCTTCTGGACTTCAGTCTTCTGGACTTCTAATAATTTATCTGTCATTTCACTCCCCTCCCCTTTGGGGAGGGGCTGGGGGGTGAGGCTGTTGAGGCTGTTGAGGCTGTCGGTTCCCACAATATCTTTCTTTTTCCTCCGTTATCATAGGGAAATAGTTCATATAAACCATCAACATGAAACCAAAACTATCAGCCCTATCTACATTGCTGCTGTTGCCTGCCCTCGCCTCCGCAGCCGACAAACACCCTAACGTCATCATCATCATGGCCGACGACCTCGGCTGGGGCGACGTGAGCGCCTACGGCAACCGCAGCCTGCTCACACCCCACATCGACAGCCTCGCCCGCGGTGGCGTTTGCTTCACCGACGGCCATGCCGCGTCGGCTACCTCAACGCCCTCGCGTTACGCACTCATGACAGGCATGTATCCGTGGAAGAACAAGGACGCGAAGATACTGCCCGGCGACGCGCCGCTCCTCATCAACCCACAGCAGTTTACTATCGCCAAGATGTTCCGCAATGCCGGCTACGCCACTGCCGCCATCGGCAAATGGCACCTCGGACTGGGCCGCGGCAAGATTGACTGGAACCGGAAGATAACCCCCGGCGCCTACGACCTCGGATTCGACTACTCCTACCTCATCGCCGCCACCGTCGACCGCGTGCCGACGGTCTACGTGGAGAACGGCTGCGTCGACGGCCTCGACCCTTCCGATCCCATCAGCGTCGACTACAACCATCCGTTTCTCGGTGAGCCGACGGCCATCAACCATCCCGAGATGATGCGCATGCGCTGGTCTGACGGCCATCAGGGTTCCATCATCAACGGCATCCCCCGCATCGGTTATATGAAAGGCGGCAAGGCGGCCATCTGGAACGATACCATCATGGCGCGTCACCTCCTACAGAAGGTGCAGTCGTATATCGACACGGCGTCAGCCGACCGTCCGTTCTTCCTCTACTACGGTCTCCACGAGCCTCATGTGCCCCGCGTGCCCGACACGCCCTTTGCCGGAACCACCAACCTCGGACCACGCGGTGACGTCGTTAAGGAAGCCGACTGGTGCGTCGGACAGGTAGTGGAGATGCTTCGCAAGAAAGGACTTCTGGAGAACACCATCATCATCTTCACAAGCGACAACGGACCGGTGCTCGATGACGGCTATCAGGACGGTTCACGCGGCACGCGGCAACTCCACGACCCCAACGGAGGCCTCAGGGGTGGCAAATACAGTCTCTTCGAGGCTGGTACGCGCGTTCCTTTCTTTGTTTATTGGAAAGGCACGATCCGCCCTGTGGTGAGCCACGCCTTCGTGACGCAGCAGGATCTGTTGGCTTCGCTGGCCGCACTCGTGGAACAGCCGGTTCCCGCCGGTCTCGACTCGCAAAACCTCCTCAACGCTTTCCTCGGGAAGTCGGACAAAGGCCGCAAAGGTTTTGTGGTGGAAGCCGAGGGGCGGCTGGCCTACCGTTCGGGCAACTACGCCCTGCTGCCGCCTTACAAAGGGCCGAAGACCAACAATACCGGCAATGAGCTCGGCATCGTTGACCACTGGTCACTCTACGACCTCGCTGCCGACCCTGCTCAGCAGACCGACATCAGTGCAAAGAAGCCTGGACTTATGCGGAAGTTACAGAAACAGTTCACGAAGGAAGGAAAGGGCCTCACCCCAACCCCATCCAAAGGAGAGGGAGCCCTGCGGCAATAAAGTAAAGGTGGAGGGGAGAGCGCCTCTCTCCCCTCCTTATTATGGGATGGGCCGGGGAGGCATTTCTTCTTTTTTCTTCCCTTATGCCTTATATTTCCAAAATTATGCTTACTTTTGTAACTGCATTAATTTAACTACAATGGAAAAGAAATTCTATCCTCTGCTTTTTGAACCTATTCTGCATGAGAAAGTATGGGGCGGCCATCAGTTGACCAAGGTCAAAGGCCTGCCCGACACCACGAACCCCATGGGCGAGTCGTGGGAAGTGAGCGCCGTTCCCGGTAGCACCAGCATCATCAGCAACGGCGCAGCGAAAGGCCGCGACCTCATCTCGGTCATCGCCGACGCACCCAAGGAGATACTCGGCGGTAAGGTGGCCGAGGAATACCACGACCAGATGCCACTGCTCATCAAGTTTATCGATGCCCAGGATGACCTCTCCATCCAGGTCCACCCCAACGACGCCATGGCGCAGCGGCTGGGCTACGAGCGCGGCAAGACCGAGATGTGGTATGTGCTTGACGCCAAGCCCGGTGCCTACCTCTACGAGGGCTTCACCCACGACATCGACGAGGCTGAGTTCCGTCGCCGCATTGCTGACGGCACCATCTGCGACGTGCTTGACAAACAAACGGTCAAGCCCGGTGACGCCTTCTTCATTCCCGCCGGCACCGTCCACGCCATCTGCAGCGGACTGCTCATCGCCGAGATTCAACAGAGCTGCGACCTCACCTACCGCATCTTCGACTATAACCGTCCGGGACTCGACGGCAAGCCGCGTGAGCTGCATGTCGACCTCGCTGCCGAGGCGCTCAACTACAAGGCTGGCGCACAATACCGCTCGCAATACCATTACGAACAGGGCAAGGCCAACACCGTGGTCAGCAGTCCTTACTTCACCGTACGCGTCGACGACGTTCAGGGCGACACCCATTTCAACCTGCTCGACCGCGACAGCTTCGTCATCCTCATGGCCCTCGAGGGTGACTGCCGCATCCGCGTCACCGCTACCGGCGAGGAGGTAATGCTCCGCCACGGCTACAGCGCCATGCTGCCCGCCGCCATCGCCGAATACGACCTCCTGCCCGAGGCTGGAAGCTGCAAGGTGATTGACGCGTTCTTGTAGCCCCACCCCCTCTTCGCGCTTGCGCGAAGAGTACCCTCCCCCACCTAGGGGAGGGTTTTATATGGCCGGGCAACTCCTTGGTTGCCTCTCGGCCTTCGGGTTCTGTACGCCACTGCTGTGCAGCGGCCTTTCTCCTAATGGTAAGCTTATTGTAATCATTCCTCTCCCCTTGGGGGAGGGGTTAGAGGTGAGGCCGGGTGAGGCTTTTAGGTGCGTCTTCTCTACAGCCTATTTATCCACTCCGCCATATCCTTCAGCACCTCCGGCGCGATGGTCTCTTCAATCTTCGCAGCCTCCATCGGGTTGCCGGTGGCGCTGTGCTGGAAGAGATGGCTCAAGCCCGGATAGACCTTAATCATTGTCTTCGGCTGTTTCTTCAGGTTAGCCTCCAAGCTGGGATTATTGACGCTCACCGGCACATTCAAGTCCTTGTCGCCACCCAGTGCCAGCACCGGGCAGGTCGTGGCCTTGACAAACGGCGTGGCATCGATGTCGAGGAACGCCTTCATCCACGGCGACTTGTCGTTGATGGTCATATATTGCCGGGCTGACGCCACATCTTTCACCAAATCACCGTTGTAACCCTGCGAACGGGCCAAGGCATTGAGCAGCACCATGAGCATCGTGTCGAGCTTGCAAGCCGGACCCGCCAGGCTCACGATGAAGTCGGTCTTGCCCTTGCTGCCGAGCATGTAACCGATGAGACCGCCCTCGCTGTGGCCGAGCAGTCCCACCTTCGAGAACTTCTTCAGTTGACGGAGATAAGCCAGCCCCGCCTCGGCATCGGCGGCGAAATCGGTGGTCAACGCCGACGCATAGTCGCCCGTCGACTGCGCCGTACCACGGTCGTCGTAGCGCAGCGTGGCGATGCCATGACGCGCGAGGTAGTCGGCAATCACGAGAAACGGCTTATGATGGAACAACTCCTCATCGCGGTTCTCCGGTCCACTGCCCGTCACCATCAGCATCACCGGCACCTTACTGCCAGTCTTGTAGCCGACGGGATAGGTCAGCGTTCCGGCCAGCGTCACACCCGCCTGCTTATTGCTGAATGTCACATCCTCCGTCTGATAAGGATAGGGTTTCGTGGGTTCCTGCGGCCGGTTGTAGGTCTGCTCGCCGCGCTTCATGTTCAAGGGCAGGCGGATGCCATGCTGCTCAAACGTACCCTTGACCACGTCGCCCTCGCGCTTGCCCTGGTAGGTGATGTCCAGCGGTGAGAAGGCGACGTTGATGGAGTCGTCACTCAGATAGTTCACGCTCAGCGCCTGTTCGGGGGCGCCGAGTTCAGCAATGGTGGCCTTCACCTCTTTCTGCGCTTGGTTGACCTTAGCTTGAATGGTCATCTTCTGGGCACCGGCCTCGAGCGTTCCGACCCATGAGCCGTCGAGACTCTGGGCCTGGCACGTCAGTCCTGAGGCCAGCATCATCAAGGCAAGAATCTTCTTCATATTCACAAACTTAAAAATCATACTGCGCCTCGTCGCATTGCGTCACATTAGGCCGTTCCGACCTCCGCACGGCTCTGTTCCCACCCCTCCGCAGCGCTTACTCTAATTACTCTCCTCCCCTTTGGGGAGGGGATGGGGGGTGAGGCTTGAGGGGGTTCTGTTTACCAGATGTGCGCCCGCTTGCTCTTTGGCACGAACATCTTGTCGCCCTTCTTCACCTTAAAGGCATCGTACCACGCGTCAATCATCGGCAGCGCGGCATTGACGCGGGCGTAGTTGGGTGAGTGTACGTCGACCGTGAGCAGGTATTTCACATACTCAGGCGTAGCGTTGCTGGCCCAGATGCGGCCCCAGGAGAGAAAGAAGCGCTGCTCTGGCGTGAAGCCGTCCTTGACGCCGAGCGGATGCTGCTTCATGGCGTTCTGCAGAGCGCGGAAGGCGATGTTCAGACCACCGTTGTCGCCGATGTTCTCACCGAGCGTCTGCTTGCCGTTGACCTTCACACCGGGCAGCACCTCGAACTGTGAGAAGTAGTCGGCCAGCACCTTCGTACGGGCGTCGAAGTTTTTCTTGTCGGCTTCCGTCCACCAGTTGCGCTCATTGCCGTTCTTGTCGAACTGTGCGCCCTGGTCATCGAAGCCGTGGCTCATCTCGTGACCAATCACACCGCCGATACCGCCGTAGTTGGCCGCGTCGTCAGCACTCATGTCGAAGAACGGCGGCTGCAGGATGGCGGCGGGGAAGCAGATCTCATTGGTCGTCGGATTGTAGTAAGCGTTGATGGTCTGCGGCGTCATGCCCCACTCGCTCTTGTCCACCTTCTTGTTCACCTTGCGGGCGATATAGTCATCGGTGGCCCAACGGCTGATGCGGCCGAGGTTCTCATAGAGCGACAGACTGTCGTTGACCTGCAGTCCGCTGTAGTCCTTCCACTTGTCGGGATAGCCAATCTTGATGATGAAGTTGGCCAACTTATCCTTAGCCTGCGCCTTGGTCTGTGCACTCATCCACGTAGCCTCGCTGATGCGCTCACCGAGCGCCGTCTGCAGGTTGTGCACCAACTCGAGCATACGCTTCTTGTTGGCCTCAGGGAAATATTTCTCCACATAGAGCTTACCGATGGCCTCACCCAGCACATTGCTCACGAGGCTCACACCACGCTTCCAGCGGGGACGGTCCTGCTTGACGCCGGTCAACACACTCGAGAATTTGAAGGCCTCCTGACGGAAGGCGTCGCTCAACTGACTCGATGCGCCGCTGATGACCTTAGCCTCGGCATAAGCCTTCAGGTCGTCGAGCGAGGTCTCGGCCAAGATCTTCTCCACCTCGTGGATAGGCTCGGGCTGACCCACGTCGACAGCGTCGAAGGCAGGGAAACCGCTGGCCAGGAACACGTTGCCCCAGTCAATGCCGGGGAAGTCGTTAACCAACTGCATATAGCTCATCTTATGGTAGTTGGCGGCCACGTCGCGCAGCTTCACCTGGTCATAGCTGGCCTTGGCGATACGCGTCTCGATAGCGAGCACAGCCTCCATCTTCTTCTCGGCCGTAGCCTCATCGTTGCCCGTCATCTGGAACAGGTCCTTCAGATAGGTCTTGTAAGCCTCCAGCACGCGCTTGTTCTGCTCGTCGTCGGAGAGATAGTAGTCGCGGGTGCCGAGTCCGAGTCCGCCCTGACTGATGCCCACGATGTTCCAGTCGGCATTGCGCTGGTCGGCGCCCACACCGATACCAAACATCATCGTCGACTCACCATTGTGGTCGAGCTGCGCCGTAACAAGCTGATATTCGCGGCGGTTGCTGATGGCCTTAATCTTATCGAGTGTCGGTTTGATGGGTGCCCATCCCTCGCGATTGAGGCGGGCGCTGTCCATCATAAGGTTATACAGCGAGCCAATCTTCTGCTCCAGCGTACCCTGCTGCTGCGGTTTTGAGGCATACTGCAGGATAATCTCCTGGATGCGCTTCTGATTCTGTTCGTAGAGGTCGGTGAATGCACCGTTATCGGTATGCTCCGCATCGAGCGGATGAGCCTTGAGCCAACCGCCAGCGGCGTAGTGGTAGAAGTCGTCACCCGGCTTGACCGAGGTGTCGAGGTTCTTCAGGTCAATGCCTGAAGAGAGGTTGGATTGCGCCATGGCACCCATTGCCACGAAGGTCAATCCCAACAGTAATGTTCTCTTTCTCATTATAAATCGATTTTGAGTGAATAATCTGTATACATTGCAAAGATAAACATTATGCTTCAAAGCGCCAAGCGCCAGCCCGCTTTTTAGTCGAACCCTTAAAAAAGTGTAACATTTCCCTGTTTGAACCCTCGAAAAAGTGTAGCGTTTCCTTGTTTGAACCCTCGAAAAAGTGTATCTTTGCAAAGATATCTATAGACTTTGAGCTTATGGAAAGGAAAATATTCCCAGAATTAATCAAGTGGAAAGACCGGGAAGGGCGCAAGCCTTTATTATTGCTCGGAGTGAGACAAGTAGGCAAGACATGGTTGATGAAAACGCTCGGTCAACGGTGTTTTGACAACGTGGCCTACATCAACTGCGACGCCGAGCCTCTGGCAGCCGATTTGTTTAGCGATTACGACATCGACCGCATGCTGTTTTCCATTCAAACCATTACGGGAGTAAAGCCCGTAGCTGGGAAAACACTTATCATCCTTGACGAGCTACAGCAGGTGAAACGAGGTCTCCACAGCTTAAAATATTTCTGCGAGAACGCTCCGCAGTACCACGTCGTAGCAGCAGGATCACTGTTGGGCATCACGTTAGGGCAGGGAGAGTCATTTCCTGTTGGCAAGGTAGATATGCTCCATGTCCATCCCATGGACTTCGAGGAATTTCTTCAAGCCAATGCGCCTCAGCTTCTTGACGTTTTGCAGAAGGGCGACTGGAAAATGGTGGGTATCTTTGCCGACAAGTTCGTTGACCAACTTCGGCAGTACTATTTCGTTGGCGGAATGCCTGAGGTGGTAGCCGACTTCGTCAATCATCACGACCAAAGCCGCGTACGCCAACTGCAACAGAACATCCTCAATGCTTATCGGGATGACATTTCTAAGCATACCACCACGATGGAGAGCATGCGCATCGGCCAGGTGCTTGACAGCCTTCCCTCACAGTTGGCAAAGGAAAATAAGAAATTTATTTACGGCGTCATTAGGAAAGGAGCACGCGCGAAGGACTTCGAGCTCGCCATACAATGGCTTGTCGATGCCGGCATTGTCTGTCGGGTTCACCGCGTGAAAGAAATCAAGATGCCCGTAAAATTCTATGAAGACCTCTCAGCCTTTAAACTTTTCCTTTGCGACTGCGGCCTGTTGGGGTGTATGGCGGGGGCATCTCCAAAGCAAATGTTGGTGGGCAACAATGTGTTCACAGAATTCAAAGGGGCCTTTACGGAAGCGAATGTGATGCAGCAACTGGTAGCAGCGGGGCTCACCCCTTATTATTGGAGCAACGACTCGACACCAGCCAAAATTGATTTTGTTGTGCAAGACGACCGCGGGGTCTTCCCCATTGAAGTGAAGGCTGAAGAAAATGTAAGGGCCAAATCGATGGCGGCCTACATCAGCAGTCATCCCGAAGCACAGCTTCACGGCCTGCGTTTCTCCATGAAAGGCTACGAACAGCAGTCGTGGATGACGAATGTGCCGCTCTATGCCATCAGCCGACTATTCCCTTCATCCACCGTCCCCTGGCGATGCGGATGAGGAAGATGCAGCCGCGGAAGGTCAGCTCCGTGGCCATGGCAATCCATACGCCACGCAAACCGTAGTGCTGCGACAGGGCGTAGGCCAGCGTGAGGCGGACGCACCACATCGAGAACAGACTCATGGCGGCGGGCTTCACGGTATCGCCGGCACCCACGCAAACGCTGTAGCTCACGATGGAGGCGGCGAAGAACGGCTCGGCGAAGGCTTCGATGCGCAGCACCTGAGCGCCAAGCTCGCGGATTGCCGGCACCGGGGTCAGCACATTGATCATCTCGGGTGCGAAGATATACATCACCGCTCCCATAAACGCCATCACCGCCATACCCATACCGATGGTCATCCACGCGAAGCTGCGGCAGAGGTCGCGGCGTCCAGCACCATAGGTCTGACCGACGAGTGTCGAGGCGGCGTCGCCAATACCATAGCCGGGCATGTAGCAGAGGCTCTCGGCGGTCACGGCAAACGAGTTGGCGGCAATCGAGACATTACCCAACGGGGCGACAATCATCGTCGAGACAATCTGCGCACCGTTCATCAGCACATACTGCAACGCCATCGGACCGCTGATGCGCAGCGCCCGCCAGATGTAGTCGGGCTCCCACACGAAGCGGTCGTGATCGAGTCGCCACGCCAGAATGGGGCTGCGGCGGACGGCGAAATAAGCTAACAACAGTGAGGCCACGACATAAGCCAGCGACGTACCCAGCGCCGCACCCTCCACGCCGAGGTTGAAGCCAAAGACGGGGATGTCGAGGCCCAATACATGCAGCGTTCGCGAGTTCATGGCGCGACATGCTTCACTGCACCCTGTGGGATGTCGAGGCCCAATACATGCAGCGTTCGCGAGGGGAAGATGAACAGGAAGTTGAACACCACGTCGAGCACACACGTGAGGATGGCCAGACTGCTCGGCCGCCGCATGTCGCCGCTCGACTTCAGCATGGCCGACGAGAGGTTTTCCAACATGAAGAACGGGGCAGCCAACGAGAAGATGAGGAAATACATCGACGCCTGATGATGGATGTCCTCACCGCCACCTAACCACGCGGGCAGCGGACCGGCTATCAACGATGCCACGAGCATGAGCAACAGCGCCACACCGGCGCAGAACAGATAGCCATGCTTCATCACCCGGCGCGCCTGACGGAAATCGTTGGCGCCAATGAAGTGGGCTACCTGCACCGAATAACCCAGCGAGGCCGCCGACGTGAGCGAGCCGAACAGCCATGTGGCCGGCTCCACCAGTCCTATGGCGGCGCTGGCCTCGGTACCCAATGAACCGACCATCGAGGCGTCGATGTAGAACATCAGCACACTCGTAATCTGCGCGAGGATTGACGGAATACTCAGCTCCACAATCAGGCTGAGTTTCTCGCCCCGCGTCATCGTCTGGCCGTCGCGTATCTTGGATAATAGGCGTTCGCTGTTCTTGTTGCTAAACATAGTATTCTCTTTGGACCTGCAAAGATAACTAATCTTTGCCATATTAGCGACAAAAAAGCCGACGTTTATCCCACAGTTCCTCTTCAGTGCACCGTATAGCTCAGATGACGGCGCCCCACTGACGGAGCTGCGCCACGAGTCGGCTGGTATCAATCCTCCTCACTTCGCGATATATTCTTCATAAGATAAGGTCTTTAGTTGCAGACGCAAAGATAAGCATAATCCTACAATCCGCGTCCTTCCAACATGTTAAAGCCGCTTTGCAAACGTATGAAATCAATTGGAAACGTTTGCGGGTGCCAAAAAAGTCGCACATTTATTAGCAGATAAGAAGAAGATGTTGTAATTTTGCCGATAATTTGAAGGAAATAAGCCGATTATTCATTAAAACTTTAAGTATATGAGAGTAGCTATTGTTGGTGCAAGCGGTGCCGTAGGCCAGGAGTTCCTGCGCATCCTTGCCGAGAGAGATTTCCCCATTGACGACCTTCTGCTGTTCGGCTCAAAGCGCAGTGCCGGACGGCAATACACTTTCCGCGGCAAGGCTTACACCGTGAAGGAACTGCAGCACAACGACGATTTCAAGGACGTGGATATCGCTTTCGTCTCTGCAGGCGGCGGCACGTCGGCCGAGTTCGCCGAGACCATCACCAAGTACGGTGCCGTGATGATTGACAACAGCTCACAATGGCGCATGGACCCGCAGGTGCCCCTCGTCGTGCCGGAGATTAACCCCGAGGACGCCCTCAACCGCCCCAAAGGCATCATCGCCAACCCTAACTGCACGACCATCATGATGGTGGTGGTGCTCAACCCTATCGACAAACTCAGCCACATCCGTAAGATTCACGTGGCCAGCTACCAGAGCGCTTCCGGCGCAGGTGCTGCCGCCATGAAGGAACTCGAGCAGCAATACAAGGAGATGGTGGAGACGGGGCATGTATCGACCATCGAGAAGTTCCCCCATCAGCTGGCCTACAACGTCATTCCTCAGATTGACAAGATGCAGCCCAACGACTACACCAAGGAGGAGATGAAGATGTTCAACGAGACGCGTAAGATTATGCACTCCGACGTCCGCACGTCGGCCACCTGCGTGCGCGTCAGTTCGCTGCGCAGCCACTCCGAGAGCGTTTGGTTTGAGACCGAGCGTCCGCTGAGCGTCGAGGAGATCCGCGAGGCACTGGCCAAGGCGCCGGGCGTGACGCTGGTCTACGATCCCAACGACCAGTACGTCTACCCCATGCCATTGGAGAGCGCCGGCAAGGACGACGTCTATGTCGGCCGTATCCGCAAGGACCTCGCCGACGACAACAGCTGCACGCTGTGGCTCACCGGTGACCAGATCCGCAAGGGTGCCGCCCTCAACGCCGTCCAGATTGCCGAGTACCTCATCAAGGTGGGGAATGTAAAATAAAAAAGCACCTCTTCAAAGGCAAGCAATCGCCTCCTCCACCGGCAAACGCGGGCGCACCCGATAATGTCCGTGGGGGACGATAACTTTGGCATCCTAATTTCTATCTCACGCTGATGGCGCTGATTTCACTGATGCTGCATTGTGGTGCAGCGGATAAAGTCCGTGGAGGTATGCAACTTTGGTAGCAGTGTAGTGGCCGGCCTGGTGCCGGCCACCAACCCTTGGTATGGCATTATCCCCGCACATCAGCACAATTATCGTAAGCGAAGCATAAGTTCTCACGCAGATAATGCAGCTCTCACTGATGAAAGTCTCTGTGCTGTCAGCGAAATCTGCGTGAACTAAAAAAGGCGGATGCGCTTACGCAGATCTCGCAGATGGAGATAAGTCCGCAACACCGGCGGCTGGTGGCCGGCACCAGGCCGGCCACTACACTGCCACCAGTGGCGTACATCTCCACAGGGTTTGTCGGGTGCGCCTGGATTTCACACAGACAGCACAGGTGCTGCATCCCCAAAATCGGCGTAATCGGCGTGAGAAATAAGTTGCGACAGCAACCCATGTACAGTTGGCCCGGTACAGACGCATCCACAGGGTTTGTCGGGTGCGCCCAAACGCGGGCGCACCCGATAATGTCCGTGGAGGACGATAACTTTGGCATTCTAATTTCTATCTCACGCTGATGGCGCTGATTTCACTGATGCAGCATTGTGGTGCAGCGGATAAAGTCCGTGGAGGTATGCAACTTTGGTAACAGTGTAGTGGCCGGCCTGGTGCCGGCCACCAACCCTTGGTATGGCATTATCCCCACACATCAGCACAATTATCGTAAGCGAAGTATAAGTTCTCACGCAGATAATGCAGCTCTCACTGATGAAAGTCTCTGTGCTGTCAGCGAAATCTGCGTGAGCTAAAAAAGCCGGATGCGCTTACGCAGATCTCGCAGATGGAGATAAGTCCGCAACACCGGCGGCTGGTGGCCGGCACCAGGCCGGCCACTACACTGCCACCAGTGGCGTACATCTCCACAGGGTTTGTCGGGTGCGCCTGGATTTCACACAGACAGCACAGGTGCTGCATCCCCAAAATCGGCGTAATCGGCGTGAGAAATAAGTTGCGACAGCAACCCATGTACAGTTGGCCAGGTACAGACGCATCCACAGGGTTTATCGGGTGCGCCCAAACGCGGGCGCACCCGATAATGTCCGTGGGGGACGATAACTTTGGCATCCTAATTTCTATCTCACGCTGATGGCGCTGATTTCACTGATGCTGCATTGTGGTGCAGCGGATAAAGTCCGTGGAGGTATGCAACTTTGGTAGCAGTGTAGTGGCCGGCCTGGTGCCGGCCACCAACCCTTGGTATGGCATTATCCCCGCACATCAGCACAATTATCGTAAGCGAAGTATAAGTTCTCACGCAGATAATGCAGCTCTCACTGATGAAAGTCTCTGTGCTGTCAGGGTTTGTCGGGTACGCCTGGATTTCACACAGACAGCACAGGTGCTGCATCCCCAAAATCGGCGTAATCGGCGTGAGAAATAAGTTGCGACAGCAACCCATGTACAGTTGGCCCGGTACAGACGCATCCACAGGGTTTGTCGGGTGCGCCCAAACGCGCCCACACCGTCAAGTGGGCCGCAAGTCAAGGCCTCAGGTAGATATTCATGTGCAACTTTTTCTTCCGCAGCAGTTTGCCGCTCTCCACCAGCCGATTCAGCCACAGTCGGGCCTTGTATTCACTGAGCCCAAACTCCTCACGCATATCCTTATTGGTGATGAAGATGTTGTGGTCGAGGAAGTCACTGACCTTCGGCCACAGCTCCGCCTCGGTGTACTTCGCCGAAATGGTGGAGTAGCCCGATTTGGTGAAGCTCACCTGCTACGCCACCTCCTCAAACAGCTTGTGGTCGGCCCTGAAACGGATGGCACGCGGATAAATATCCTTACCCGTTATCTCGCGCTTCCCCGACAGCGCCTCCTTGTTGAGACCGGCCGAGAGCCAAAGCCAACCGATGCCCGGCACCCAGAAGCGGGAACCGTGGGCCAGCTGACGCACCACTAACTGCCTGATCTCGGCAAGCACCGCCTTGACGTCGCCCTTGGTCAGCGAACAGGCCTCCTGTATCTCGTTCTCCATCATTTCCTCGGTCATTGGCGACCGCAGCCGCAACGACACAAACTTCTGTTTATTGCCACTACCCTTGGCATTGTCCAACGCGTGGATTTCGTATTTGATATTCATAGTATTACGATTTAAATGTTTCTACGATGCGTGACGTTCGTCAAACATTCGCGTGACGTTCGTCAAACGTTCGCGTGACGTTCGTCAAACGTTCGCGTGACGTTCGCGTGACGTTCGTCACTATACCATTCCCTTCAAGTCCGATGGCCGCAAGGTCGTGAAGGTCGCCATCAACTTCTCCACTGAGGACAGAACGATAAAAGAGTGGAAGATTGAGTAGACAGCCAATGGTCCATCACATGCCAATGAACCACCCGAAACAGACGCCTATCGGCACTTGAAAAGCCAGTTTGAACTTATGCGTCGCGATGCGGCTGGTGGCCGTGTCCCGTGCCGAATAGGGCATTCATATCAAGAGAAACAGCGACGTCTGACGAGTGTGCGTTGTCGTTAAGGCCATAAGTTGTAATCATGGTCAGCTGCACGGCTTTGTGAATGGCTGTCTCCTGCTCAAAAGCGGTGATTCGGTTGCGAATCTTCACTTCTTCATCCGCATCGATGGTGTATTTGCCGCGACTGTATTTGATCTCACAAAGGTTCACCATGTCATCCGCCCGTTCGATGATGAGGTCTACTTGTGCGGCTGGCTTGCTCTTCTTGCTTCGCCAGGAATAGTATTCCGTACGTATGCCGGAGATGCCCAATGCTTGCTTTATCTGTTGCACATGCGCCATGCAAAGCCGCTCGTAAGCCAGACCGAACCAGTTGTTCTGTTTTGGCGTGTTCAACGAGTTCGACCAGTAATGGGTGTCAGTGGAATGATTCCTGCAGAAATCATTATAGAATCTGACGTAGAAATCAGTCAGCTGATAGATGCCATTGTTGCTGTTTATCTTCCGCTCACGGACATTGTATTTCCTGATGAAGTCACAATTCTCTAAGTTTGTAAGCAACTTCGACAGATTGCCGCCACTTTCCATCTTTAGCGCCGAACTTATTTCCTTGCGGGTAAGGCCGCTGCGGTTGTCGGTCAACAAACGGATAATATCCGTGTAGGGCTGTGGGTTACGGAAAAGGGAACCGAACAAGCGGTCATATTCGTGTGCCAGTTCGGCGTCCTCTGAAAAGAACAGACGGTCGATATTAGCAGGCAGTCCATGCTTATGATCAAGAAGACTGAGATAATAGGGCACGCCACCGAGAATCATATATGCCTGGCATATCGTCAGGCGGTTCCACTGGAATCCATTATCCTGAAGATACGCTTCCGTTTCGCTTAACGTGAACGGATGAAGATGAATCTCATGGGTGATGCGGTTATGCAACCCTCCATGACTGTCGATGATATTATCCACCATCCATGTGGTAGCAGATCCGCAGACAATCAGTTTCACGTTCGGCTGCCTGCTTGCCCATCCGTTCCAAAAGAGATCAAGAGCTGGGACGAAGCCTGATCTTGACGTGTCAAGACAAGGCATCTCGTCAATGAACAAAACAACATGCTCCTGGCCCAAACGCGACGCAATGACTTTCCTCAAGGCTGTGAAAGCCTCCATCCAGTTTTTGGGTCTTTTCCCAGTGTAGCCACTTTGCGTAAGCGACAACCAGAAGCTTGCAAGCTGCGTCTGCATATCCCCATTGATGACACCGGTCATATCGAAGTCAAGCACCTTCCCTAACGTTTCCGTCACGAGGAATGTCTTGCCTATGCGCCTGCGACCGTAAATGGCGATAAACTCAGAACGGCCGCTGTTTATATATTGCTCCAACAAGCCTTTCTCAACTTCTCTTCCTATAAGTCTACCCATAGCTCACCTTTTATTCCTTGGCAAAGATACGATAAAGGATTGATATAACCAAGCCAAAACTAAAGTTTTTGAACGGTTTTGGCTCGCGTATACGATGAACGCGAGCCAAAACGTTGTCGTTTGGCGTGTTTTGGACGGATTATAGCTCGAAGCAGCACTTATAACAAGCATATATTACCGTGGATTGAGTATAACATGAATCCTTGAATTTCATCTTTTTTCTTTGCTATCTCATAATAATTTATTAAGTTTGTGGAAAAATGGCGCAACTATGGCAAACTATCCAATTGGCATACAGACCTTCAGCGAGATTCGCAACAACGATTACTTATATGTTGACAAGACGAAGTACATTTATGAGGTGACGCATCCTGGCAAGTATGTGTTCCTCTCCCGTCCCCGTCGTTTCGGCAAGTCGCTGCTCACGAGTACATTCGACGCCTACTTCTCCGGCCGCAAAGACCTGTTCAAGGGTCTTGCCATCGAAAAGTTGGAGAAGGAGTGGAAGCAATACCCCGTGCTGCACTTTGACCTGAGCGACATCAAGGAGGGCGTCGTAGAGAACTTTGAAGAGAGTGTCAGGTCCTCTCTGGCCTCTATGGAGGAAACCTATGGCGTAGAGAAAACGGCTGATAATCTGGCAACACGTTTTAAGGAACTCGTGGAGCGTATCTACAAGCGTACCGGCAAACAGGTTGTTGTGCTCATTGACGAATATGATGCTCCCCTGCTGACCGTTCTTCACGATCCGGAACGGCTCGAGAAGATGCGGACTGCGCTGCAGTCCTTTTATTCCCCAATTAAGAAGCTCGACCCCTATCTCCGCTTTGTATTCATCACAGGCATCACGAAGTTCTCGCAGCTTAGCATCTTCTCGCAGCTCAACAACCTGAACAACATCTCGATGCTGCCGCAGTATGCGGCTATGTGCGGCATAACAATAAAGGAGCTGGAAGACAACTTCCAGGAGGGAATCGGTGTGTTGGCAGAGATATACCACTACAGCCATCAGCAGGTCATTGACAAACTCCTCTATCATTACGACGGCTATCATTTCTCTGAGGACAGTGAGGGTGTCTTGAATCCTTTCAGTCTGCTCTCGGCGATGAACAACCGCAAATTCGGCAATTACTGGTTCTCCACGGGTACACCAACATTTTTGGTCAACATGCTCAAGCACTTCCACGCCGACATCACAAAGATCGATGGCAGTGAGGTGTGGGCTTCCGACTTTGACCAGCCTACGGAGAACATGCAGTCCATCCTGCCGCTGTTTTATCAGAGCGGTTACATCACCATTAAGGATTATGACCCAATCATGCAATTCTACACCCTTGGCTATCCCAACGAGGAGGTGAAGGTGGGGTTGATGCGCATACTCATCCCTTACTATGTTCACACGAACAATGTAGAAGCTTCACACGCCGTTGGCCGGATGTATCAAGCTTTGCGCAAGGACGACATGGACGGATGTCTCAAGGCGATGCAGGAGTTCATTTCTACGATTCCTTATCAAGAGAACACGCTCAAGGATGCGCCGACCACGGAGGGCCACTTCACCGCAATGCTTTACGTGATGTTCTCTCTGCTCAATGTCTATGTCGAGTCGCAGGTGCGCAATGCCAAAGGCCGCCTGGATATTCTCATCAAGACCGACACAACCATCTACGTGATGGAGCTGAAAATGAACGGCGATCTTGACAAGGCGCTGCAGCAAATCAACGAGAAGGACTACACCATTCCCTTCAAGTCCGATGGCCGCAAGGTCGTGAAGGTCGCCATCAACTTCTCCACTGAGGACAGAACGATAAAAGAGTGGAAGATTGAAAAATAAATCAAACTGAAGGACATCGACACCGATCGCTACTACATCGGCAAGGAGCCCATCAGCAAAGAGAATGTGGCACCGTTTCTGTCGCAATATCTCTTCTCCCTTTTCAAACTCGCCTTTGCCGGTCTTGAAGACGACGAGGCGGTGAACAGAGGCATCAAGATGGCCAACGACATCATCCGCCATTTGGCGCAGCAGTTCACACTGGAAGGGGCCGAACAGAACTTGATTGACAAGCAGAAAGAAATACTGACCGCCGTCATCGACCGCGCCGAATGCGACAGTCCCGACATCGCAGCTCACCTTAAATCGATAGTCCCGGTGACGCGACTGTCTCATAGTTCGTTGTTCACGGGTTCGGGCATCACTTTAGAGAGTGAGTTGCGACGCGAGATTGCGACAGCCGACAAGATTTATCTGTTGGTGAGTTTCATCAGAAGTTCGGGTCTGAACCAACTCATAGACCAACTGAAGCAGGCGACCGACCGTGGGAAACAGCTACGCGTCATCACCTCAACCTATACGCAGGCAACGGAATTCAAGGCCGTGAAACGCCTGGCAATGCTGAAGAACACCGAGGTGAAGATTTCTTACGACAACGATAACGACCGGCTGCACGCCAAATCGTATATCTTCCTGCGGAATACCGGATTTCATACCGCTTATATCGGCAGCTCCAACATGAGCAGTGCCGCATTGGGAACCGGACTGGAGTGGAACCTCAAGGTGACGCAGGTGGAATTGCCCGACATCTTGCATCAGATGACCAACACCTTCAACGGCTATTGGCAAAGCGAGCACTTCGAGACCTACCGCCCCGGCATCGACGACGAACGGCTGCAGCAGGCACTTGACAAGAACCGCGAGGCACCCATCGACTACAGTGAACTCGACCTCATCAAAGCCAAGGACTATCAGAGCGACGTGCTGGAGCGGCTGCGCGTAGAGCGCGAGGTGCACCACCACTTCAAGAACCTCGTGGTGGCTGCCACCGGAACCGGTAAGACTGTCATCTCGGCCTTCGACTATAAGCGTTTCAAAGAAACCCACAGCCGCGCGCGTCTGCTGTTCATCGCCCATCGGCAGGAGATTCTCGAGCAGAGTCTGAAGGCGTTCCGCCTCGTGTTGAACGACTACAACTTCGGCGACGTGTGGTATAACGGCCACACACCCGACAGCTATGAGGCACTCTTCGCCAGCAAAGACATCATGGACAGCCACATCGATGACCTGCAGTTGGCCGACGACTACTACGACTATATTGTCATCGATGAGGTACACCATGTGGCCGCAAAGAGTTACCGGCGCATCATGGCGAAGTTCAAACCGAAAATCCTCTTAGGTCTGACCGCCACACCCGAACGTATGGACGGTCAGGATATCACCCAGGACTTCGACGGGCATATCTCAGCCGAGATACGACTCGACACCGCACTCAACAACCGGTTGCTCGCTCCATTCCATTATTACGGTATCACCGACAGCACCGACCTGCGGCAGGTGAGGTGGAGTCATGGCCACTACGATGTGGCTGAGCTGAGTAAGGTCTACACCCACAACGACGCGCGTACGGCGGTCATATTCAACGCCTTGGAGAATTATCTCACCGATGTGCATCGGGTGAAAGCGCTCTGCTTCTGCGTAGACAAGCAGCATGCCGATTATATGAGCGCAAAATTCACCCTCGCCGGACTGAAGTGTGACAAGCTCACCAGCGACAATGCCGCCGACAGAACAAAACTGAGCCGGAAACTGCAACGTGGCGAAATCAACTATCTCTTTGTGGTCGACATGTTCAACGAAGGTGTCGACATTCCCGAGATCGATACGGTGCTGTTTCTGCGTCCAACCGAGAGTCTCACTATCTTCCTGCAGCAGCTCGGACGCGGTCTGCGTAAGAGCAAGGGAAAGCATTACGTCAACGTACTCGACTTCGTGGGGCAATGCAGCAGAGAGTTCAACTATGTCGACCGCTTCCGCGCTATTCTTGGACGCACATCAATGAGCGTGGCAGAGGAACTGCAACACGACTTCCCCCATCTGCCGCTGGGATGTCAGGTGAAACTGGAGCCCAAGGCAAAGGAATATATCCTGGCCAACATCAATCAAAGCATCCGCAACTTCTCCTTCCGCAGTCTGCAGACAATGGTCGACGATTGGGGCCGGAAGTTCAGCCTACCGCTGACGCTCACCAATTTCGTCAACATGTATCATGTGCCGCTGGAGAAGCTCTACAATGGCCACACGTTCTCAGAGCTCACCCACCGCGATATTGGGCATAGCGAACAGTTGGCCAAAGCCGTAAGAAACAAATGGCTATCAACCGACAGCTACAGCTATTTCGATTTTATCCGGTCACTTGCCGACGACCGTTTCCGCATCAATGTCGGCGCATTGGAGACTGTGAAGCAGCGGCAACTGCTGATGCTCTATTACGACCTGTATCAGCAGGCGGGCGCCTTCACTTCCTTGCAGCAGATGGCCGATGAACTGAGTCAGGACACAGCCTTCTGCGAGGAATTGAGCGAAGTGATGTCACTGCTGATAAACCGGTGCGCCGTGCTCGAGCAAGAGGATAACTCAGGCCTGCCCGACTTCCCGCTCATGCTCCACGCCCGCTACACCCGTGACCAGATAAGGGTAGCGCTGGGTACCTCCACGCTCGATCGGATGTCGAGCGTACGTGAGGGCGTCGAGCGCAATAAGGCGCTGAAAGTGGAAGCCATGTATGTCGACATTGTCAAAGACCGTGAGGAAGGCAGCAACACCAACTACGACGACCATGCGCTCTCACCCACAGAGTTTCTTTGGGATACGCAGAACAAGGTGTCGCCGCAGTCGCCAACGGGGCAGAACTACATCCACTCCACGCAGACCATGCTGTTGTTTGTAAGGGAGCAAAGCAATTTCCCCGACGACAAATACCGTACGATGGGTTATATCTATCTTGGTCGCGCCCAGTTCTTCGACTACAAATACAACGTCGTGAGCTATGGCCGTCAGATGCAGATCCGCTGGCACATGCTCTCGCCCATGCCCGCCTCCGTCTACCAGTTTGCGAAATATCAGAGTGCGATATAGAATAGTATGTAGAGTTGTATCTTCTTATCATCCTACATCAAACCGCAACTACTCTCCATCAGGGAGGATACTCACAGAGTTGTATCTTCTTATCATCCTACATCAAACCGCAACTCCTTTACTTCTTCATCGTCGCTTTTAGTGTTGTATCTTCTTATCATCCTACATCAAACCGCAACTGCAGCTGTCATTATATACGACTGCGTAGGTTGTATCTTCTTATCATCCTACATCAAACCGCAACCGAAATCGGAGACAATGTAAAGCTTGTATGTTGTATCTTCTTATCATCCTACATCAAACCGCAACATTGGAGCTACCTTTGACACACATACTGAGTTGTATCTTCTTATCATCCTACATCAAACCGCAACCAGTTGACGTCGCCCGAAGCACCGAAGCCGTTGTATCTTCTTATCATCCTACATCAAACCGCAACTGCCATCGTCGTCTTCCTTTCTTTCGTTACGTTGTATCTTCTTATCATCCTACATCAAACCGCAACGATGGTGTTCTGCTGCCGGTCGGCATGGAGTTGTATCTTCTTATCATCCTACATCAAACCGCAACTATGAAGGATGGAGACTGTGTTGCTGATGGTTGTATCTTCTTATCATCCTACATCAAACCGCAACATCGTCCTGGTCCTTGCGCAGAAACTTACCGTTGTATCTTCTTATCATCCTACATCAAACCGCAACACGCCGCCGGATAACATCACCCGCTTCGTGTTGTATCTTCTTATCATCCTACATCAAACCGCAACATTGAGAAGTGAATACTGTTGTGATACATGTTGTATCTTCTTATCATCCTACATCAAACCGCAACTGCGAACCAGCTCTACCGGGAAATCGGAGGTTGTATCTTCTTATCATCCTACATCAAACCGCAACTCTGCCGACTACATCCTTGCGAACACCAAGGTTGTATCTTCTTATCATCCTACATCAAACCGCAACTTGCGATGATGTTGTCGGGTTGACAAGAAGTTGTATCTTCTTATCATCCTACATCAAACCGCAACCATGTGGCTTTTCAAGTCCGCCATCATGGTGTTGTATCTTCTTATCATCCTACATCAAACCGCAACTTCACTACTCAAACGCTGCGTTAATGTTCGTTGTATCTTCTTATCATCCTACATCAAACCGCAACGCTCGCGGGTATGTCTAATATTACCTGCTGTTGTATCTTCTTATCATCCTACATCAAACCGCAACCTGGTACCGTATTACGACAAGCTCCAGCGCGTTGTATCTTCTTATCATCCTACATCAAACCGCAACCTCGGTAAAGCCCTTCAAGCCCTCGACACGTTGTATCTTCTTATCATCCTACATCAAACCGCAACTGTAATTCGTGTGGAAAATGAGGTTTGTGGTTGTATCTTCTTATCATCCTACATCAAACCGCAACGAAGACCTGGTTCTCATCCACACATCTCCGTTGTATCTTCTTATCATCCTACATCAAACCGCAACAACGGTTAAACACACTCTCCACGGCTTCGGTTGTATCTTCTTATCATCCTACATCAAACCGCAACTTGGCTGTCTCTGTCTTCGCTTTTATTGTGTTGTATCTTCTTATCATCCTACATCAAACCGCAACAAACCAGGCACGCTCAGGCATTACGTTACGTTGTATCTTCTTATCATCCTACATCAAACCGCAACCTTGCTGATGCCCAGATACAAAAGCTTTCGTTGTATCTTCTTATCATCCTACATCAAACCGCAACCTTTCCCCATATACCCTCGCGCAGCTTGAGTTGTATCTTCTTATCATCCTACATCAAACCGCAACCAGTCGGTGTGAAGCCATTCGCAAAGTTCGTTGTATCTTCTTATCATCCTACATCAAACCGCAACTTTGTATGCTGTCATAGTTGCGGTTCTTTGTTGTATCTTCTTATCATCCTACATCAAACCGCAACAGTCGGGGGTGTATTGGCGAAGAAGGCACAGTTGTATCTTCTTATCATCCTACATCAAACCGCAACACGAGGCGGCTCGGTTGTATGTGCTGCCCGTTGTATCTTCTTATCATCCTACATCAAACCGCAACTTCAGCCTTCTCCTCATCCTTCAGCTCGCGTTGTATCTTCTTATCATCCTACATCAAACCGCAACCCTTCACCACTTCCAACATCACGGCCTATGTTGTATCTTCTTATCATCCTACATCAAACCGCAACCGGCACATGGTGCAATATCGAACTTTTGAGTTGTATCTTCTTATCATCCTACATCAAACCGCAACTACAAACTTGCCGAGGCAACCGCTTAATGGTTGTATCTTCTTATCATCCTACATCAAACCGCAACACCGGCGAGCACATTGATGAAATCTTCAAGTTGTATCTTCTTATCATCCTACATCAAACCGCAACGTCGACGCGCTGACCCTTGACGGCCAGACGGTTGTATCTTCTTATCATCCTACATCAAACCGCAACCTTCTGCTCACGGTTGAGGTCGCTGATGCGTTGTATCTTCTTATCATCCTACATCAAACCGCAACTTACTGGTTTTGCTCCTGACTATCGTCTTGTTGTATCTTCTTATCATCCTACATCAAACCGCAACCCTGGCCGGATGCCTCTGTTTCTTCTTCCGTTGTATCTTCTTATCATCCTACATCAAACCGCAACTTTGGTACTCTTTTGTTTCTTTTGGTTTTGTTGTATCTTCTTATCATCCTACATCAAACCGCAACGCGCCGCCAGCAGTGCCTGGGCCCGCCCGGTTGTATCTTCTTATCATCCTACATCAAACCGCAACATGGTTTGTTCTATTTGTGTCATCAGTCGGTTGTATCTTCTTATCATCCTACATCAAACCGCAACATGGCGATGTTGTGGATGTATGGCGACGAGTTGTATCTTCTTATCATCCTACATCAAACCGCAACTAACAGACTTTTTGCTACCTTATTTGTTAGTTGTATCTTCTTATCATCCTACATCAAACCGCAACTATATACTGTTGCGCTGCGCAATTTAAGCGTTGTATCTTCTTATCATCCTACATCAAACCGCAACGGCAACCAGCCGCACTCGGCGAAGGGATAAGTTGTATCTTCTTATCATCCTACATCAAACCGCAACTTGTTTCTGTTTCATAACCAATCCTTATTGTTGTATCTTCTTATCATCCTACATCAAACCGCAACCAACAGGGTGCGCGCCCCCGTGGTCTTGTCGTTGTATCTTCTTATCATCCTACATCAAACCGCAACAACGGCTTTGCGGCCGTGTGTTCTCTCGTGTTGTATCTTCTTATCATCCTACATCAAACCGCAACTGGCGCAAAGATACCGTTAACAGTGCTTAGTTGTATCTTTTTATCATCCTACATCAAACCGCAACTCACCATCGTCAAATGCATACAGATGGTCGTTGTATCTTCTTATCATCCTACATCAAACCGCAACTTTAATCTGAATACGAATCCCAACGGCGGGTTGTATCTTCTTATCATCCTACATCAAACCGCAACTTGCTGAGGTCGCGCGCGGATACAATCACGTTGTATCTTCTTATCATCCTACATCAAACCGCAACTACAGTCCGGATGCAAATTTCTCCACGCCGTTGTATCTTCTTATCATCCTACATCAAACCGCAACGTTCTTCCTGTTTTGCAATCTGTAAGTAAGTTGTATCTTCTTATCATCCTACATCAAACCGCAACGCCAGCACCGATGGTAACGTTTTCCATCTGTTGTATCTTCTTATCATCCTACATCAAACCGCAACCAAAGAATCGTATTCGTCGCAGTAGTTGTCGTTGTATCTTCTTATCATCCTACATCAAACCGCAACCTGGCGGTGTTGTTGGCCGTTCTCTGCCTGTTGTATCTTCTTATCATCCTACATCAAACCGCAACCTTAACTGGTTTCTTGTTTTCCATGCCGTGTTGTATCTTCTTATCATCCTACATCAAACCGCAACTCCCATCCATTCTATATCCCAGCAGGCGGGTTGTATCTTCTTATCATCCTACATCAAACCGCAACTTTATGTCGCTTCCTCCTTATCCGTGTTAGTTGTATCTTCTTATCATCCTACATCAAACCGCAACTTATTAATCGTTTTTATAACGGTGGTTTTGTTGTATCTTCTTATCATCCTACATCAAACCGCAACTATTTATCCTTGCTATGGCGTTTTGGAGGGGTTGTATCTTCTTATCATCCTACATCAAACCGCAACTTTCGGGGTGGGTTTAGGTGTCAGGCGGTCGTTGTATCTTCTTATCATCCTACATCAAACCGCAACCTAACGCCCATGCACGTGTACACCGTCCAGTTGTATCTTCTTATCATCCTACATCAAACCGCAACCAACTCGCGATAATCATCGTTGACGGTCTGTTGTATCTTCTTATCATCCTACATCAAACCGCAACTGAGCAAGAGTCTTCTGAAGGAGTCGTTTGTTGTATCTTCTTATCATCCTACATCAAACCGCAACGCTCTCCACCTCCACGATACGGAAGCTCTGGTTGTATCTTCTTATCATCCTACATCAAACCGCAACTTGCCGACCTTTTGCACGCCGCCGGGTTTAGTTGTATCTTCTTATCATCCTACATCAAACCGCAACGCGCTTGATGGGTTTATGATTTTCCATGCGTTGTATCTTCTTATCATCCTACATCAAACCGCAACCGTGCAGTTTATGATGGACAAATCGGCGCGTTGTATCTTCTTATCATCCTACATCAAACCGCAACTTGATTGTCTTTCGATTTCATAGTGATAAGTTGTATCTTCTTATCATCCTACATCAAACCGCAACCGCAAATCCTGAAGACTCCCGCGTGCGTCGGTTGTATCTTCTTATCATCCTACATCAAACCGCAACTTTTAGGGTGGGTTTAGACGTCTGGCGGTGTTGTATCTTCTTATCATCCTACATCAAACCGCAACCAAAAGCTTGGTGTTGATGCTGATGTTGCGTTGTATCTTCTTATCATCCTACATCAAACCGCAACCTGTTCCATAGTAACTATTCAGCGAATGCCCGCCCAATTCCTCTTTCTGATGGTTATCTCAATTATGAGCCTTGTTTAAATGCCTATCAATCAGCAAAATAAGTATGAAAATAGTTCTGCTTTTGTTTGCTTATTT